>Ga0114931_10000843_pt1 | contig 38434 bp, 37 predicted proteins | sample 2SBtaG_FD_89579 | JGI IMG/M metagenome (GOLD analysis project Ga0114931, IMG submission 89579) | Deep subsurface microbial communities from Kolumbo volcano to uncover new lineages of life (NeLLi) - 2SBTROV14_V59a metaG | ecosystem: Environmental > Aquatic > Marine > Volcanic | place: Kolumbo... | reverse complement strand
ACGTCCGTGGCCGCTCGGCCCGCACGGTGCGGGCCGAACTCTTCATGAGGCTCATCCTTAATAACATAATCTTGAGAATTCAGGGACTTTTTCTACAGACCCCTGGGAGCCAACAGATTTAAAAGCCGGATTCTCCCTCTCCAATCGCATGTACCGGACACACACGTGCGGCGAACTGCGAAAGGAGCATGCGGGACAGACAGCGACGCTGGCCGGATGGGCGGATGCCATTCGCTTGCAAGGCAAGGTCGGCTTTGTTCTGCTCCGTGATAGGTATGGCATCACGCAATGCTTCATCCCCCCCGCCCTCGTCGAGAGTTGCAAGCTGAGCGAGATCAGGAAGGAGTCCGTCCTCCAAATCACGGGCGAGGTCAAAGCCCGTCCCGAGAAACAGGTGCGCAAGGAGATGGCGACCGGCGAGATCGAGTTAGCGGCCGCTTCCTTGAAGGTGCTCAGCGCGGCGGAGCCGCTGCCGATGAATCTCGACGACTCCGTCCAATCGAGCGAGGACACTCGAGCGAAGTATCGCTTCCTGGATCTTCGGCGGCCGCGAATGCAACGCAACATGGCGACGCGGCACCAAATCGCGAAGGCGATGCGGGACTACCTCGACAAGCAGCGGTTCCTCGAGATTGAGACGCCCTTCCTCGCGAAATCTACGCCGGAGGGCGCGCGCGACTACCTCGTGCCGAGCAGGGTGCACAACGGACAGTTCTACGCGCTGCCGCAGTCCCCGCAGCTCTTCAAGCAGCTCCTGATGATTGCGGGCTATGACCGATACGCGCAGGTCGTCAAGTGCTTCCGCGACGAGGACCTGCGCTCGGACCGGCAGCCAGAGTTCACGCAACTGGATCTCGAGATGAGTTTCGTCGAGGAAGAGGATGTCATGACCTTGACCGAGGGGCTCATCGCGCACATCATGAAGGAGATCAAAGGCATCGAGCTCAAGCTGCCCCTGCCCCGCATCACGTATGCCGAGACGATGAAGCAGCACGGCAACGACCGCCCGGACATGCGGAAGGAGTTGAATACGGAATGGGCGTTCTGCTGGGTCGTCGACTTTCCGATGTTCGAGTACAACGAGGAGGACAAGCGGTGGTACGCGATGCACCACCCCTTTACGCAGCCGAAGGCCGAGCACCTTGATCTCGTCAAGGACGGCAAGCTAAAGGGCGTCCACGCACGCGCGTACGACCTCGTGCTGAACGGCTCGGAAATCGCGGGCGGCTCAATCAGGAACCACGACCCTGCGGTCCAACGAAGCATCTTCGACGCGTTGGGGCTGACGCAGGACGAGTACGAGGAGAAGTTCGGCTTCCTCCTCTCTGCGCTCTCGTTTGGCGCGCCGCCGCACGGCGGCATCGCCTTCGGTCTCGACAGATTGGCAGCGATGCTCTGCGGCGAGGACTCGATTCGGGACGTCATCGCCTTCCCGAAGAACAAGGAGGCCCGCGACCTGATGCTCGACGCGCCCTCGGCCGTTTCAAAAGTGCAGCTCGACGAGGTCGGGTTGAGTCTCAAGAAGAAATAAAAATCTTTTCTTTTCACGATGTCCGGACCCGTCGATGAGAATGTGGGGATCCATGGCCGTATTATCGGTCTTCTCGAAGAGAATGGGTGTGGTTATGAGCTCCTCAAGCACGGCTACGTCCACACGTCCGCGGACGCGGCGAAGGTCAGGGGGACGCGGCTCGAGGAGGCGGCAAAGGCGCTCGTCCTGAAAGACAGGACCAACAGCAAGATCTTCATGTGCGTGGTTTCGGGACACAAGAGGCTGGATCTGAAACGGATAAAGGCGCTCCTCGGCTCCAAAAATGTCTCGCTCGCGCACCCCGATGAGGTCTTCGCGGCCACCGGTTGCAAGGTCGGCACCGTACCGCCGTTCCCCATCCTATTCGGCCTGGAAGGGTACGCCGACGAGGGCATCTTCGAGCACGAGCATGTCGTCTTCTCCGCCGCGAGCCACTACAAGAGCGTGCGGATGCGTGCGCAGGACTGGAAAACGGTCGCGGGCGTCGTCGTCGAGCAGCTCGCGAAGCAAGATTAATAAATGGGTCCTGCGATTCTCTTTCGCATGACCTTGAAGCTCTACCCCCTGACGGTCCAGTACGTGAGCAATAGCTCGCTTGTTCTCCCCCAATAACTATTAATACTAAACCCCTCCTTTGAAATGAATCAGACTCACAGGTGATACTCATGACAGGCAAGGAGAAAGGAGGGAAGGCGTTCCTCACGATCAAGGAAGCGATGGCGCAAGGCGCGGGCGAGGTCTCCGTGCGCGGCTGGGTCTACCGCGAACGTGGCTCGGCCAAGGTGAAGTTCATCGTGCTGCGCGACGGCACCAACATCCTGCAGTGCGTGATTAAGCCCGATGTTGTCGGTGACGAGAAGTTCCACATCGCGGACAAGGTGCAGGTCGAGACGTCAATCGAGCTGCACGGCGAGATCAAGAAGGACGAGCGCGCGCCGACCGGATACGAGCTCGCGGTCTCTGATTTCACGGTCATCGGCAACGCCCACCAGTTTCCCATCACGAAGGACCAGAGCTCGGAGTTCCTGCTTAACCAGCGACACCTCGCGCTGCGCAGCCGCAGGCTCAACGCAGTGCTCAAGATCAAGGCGAAGGTGCTCCAGGCCTGGCGCGACTACTACGACACGCAAGGCTTCATCGAGTTCACGCCGCCGATTTTCCAGCCGAACCAGAGCGAGGGCGGCGCGACGCTCTTCGAGGTGAAGTACTACAAGACGAAGACCTTCCTCACACAGTCATGGCAGCTCTACGGCGAAGCGGCCATCTTCAGCTACGAGAAGCTCTACACCATCAGCCCCTGCTTCAGGGCCGAGACGTCGAAGACCTCGCGTCACCTCTCCGAGTTCTGGATGGCAGAGATGGAGGCTGCGTGGTACCGGTTGCCCGAGCTGCTTGACAGCGCCGAAGAGTGCCTCAAGCACATCGTCGCGCGCGTGCTTGACGAGTGCGCAGAAGAGCTCAAGGTGCTCGAGCGTGACGTCGCGAAGCTCACGCCTGCTCGGGAGAAGCCCTTCGCGCGCATCACCTACACGGACGCGCTGCGCATCCTCAAGGAGAAGACCGGCATGGACGTTCCCTGGGGCAAGGACCTGCGCACGGTCGAGGAGGACGAGCTCGTCAAGCAGTTCGACACTCCGGTAATCGTGACACACTACCCCAAAGAGATCATGGCCTTCTACAAGCCGCCCGCCGAGAAGAAGGTCGATGGCAAGGAAGTGGCGCTGTGCGTCGACATCCTCGCGCCCGAGGGCTACGGCGAGATTGTCGGCGGCTCACAGCGCGACCTCGACATCGAGCGGATGAGCAAGATCCTGCGCTCGCAGGGCGAGAATCCCGAGAACTACGATTGGTACTTCGACCTGAGACGGTACGGCAGCGTTCCGCACTCAGGGTACGGAATGGGTGTCGAGCGCGTCGTCGCGTGGCTGTGTGGCCTTGACAACATCAAGGACGCGATTCCTTTCCCCAGGACAATGCTCAGGTGGACGTCATAGGGGGAAACCTTTTTGAACAACCTTCTTTTTTCCAGAAGAGCCATGGGACTCTTCACCTTTCTGCACCGCCGTTTCGGTTCACTCGAGCATGCGGTGGAGGATGAGAAGCTCAAGGGCGACGACCTCCGCAGGATATGGACAGAATACGTCACCACCATCCCTGCGAAGCGCGAGCTCATCAACAAGATCTCCGCTGGAGGCTGGTCCGCTAGCGACCAGAAACGGGCTGATCTCTTACGCCTCCAGGAGATGCTTGAGCAAGAGTTTGAGAATATCCGGATTGACGTCGATGACGAGGAGTCCCTCCTCGCCGATCTCGGCAAGGTGCGCTATGCGCACGAACTGAAGCTCGCCCGTCATCTCCATGAGAAGCTCGCCGGGACAGAAGCTGATGCGCGGGCCCTCTTCCACCTCCTCGAAAACCTCTACGAGCTCGTGAAATCAGAGCTGAACCTCGTAAGGCTCCTCCGTGGGAAGGCGCGGCAACAGGCACCGATCCTTCATCATCTCCTGGAGCATATCCGTTCCGAGTCGGTGGTTGTCGCCCGGATACAGAGGATACTCGATGAAGAGCCCCGGGAGCGCCAGACGAAGATGTTCCTCGCGCTCGTCCGTGGCGCGGAGCTCGTCCGGAAGCTCAACGAGAAGGAAGCGGTCATGATGCGTGCCCTCGAGACCCATTATTGGAAGGATGACCGACCATCGGACGGGGAGACCAAACGTTGGATCGACGGCGTGCTCGAGAGGCTGCAACAAGCGATCTTCGAGGCGATAGAAGGGAATCTCGTCCCTCACGATAGGTACGCGAATCTGCAATTCGTCAACGATGATGCTCTCCTCTCAGAGCTCGCCATCGAGGTGCTCCGCACTATCCGAGCGTCGCGGTTCATGCAAGGCGTCGACATGCATCATCCCCTTGTAAAGGCTTTCGTCGAGAGCTTTCGGCAGGCGTACAACAGGGAGAATCTCTTCTACTAGCTATCCTCGTTTCCGACAGTTCACGAGCACATGCTGGCCGATGTTGCGCATATCCATGATTGAGAATCCGGCGTCCTCGAGCTCCGCTTTGAGGATCTCCTTGTTGAACTCGTAGTGGACAACACCCTTCTCCCAGCCCGTGATTGGTAGGAAGGTCCGCTCGTCGAGCAGCGTTCGTAGGCCGGACTCCGTCCCCACCTGTTCTTTCCAGCGCCGGTCGTACTCCTTCATCGTTCCAATCTCGCTTTCGCCGCTTTGACGACGCGCTCCTCGTACTCGTACTTCTTCTCACCTTCCGACTGCTCTTCGCCGAGGATGGCGAAGAGCTCCCCCGTCAGTTTTGCCTCCTCTTCCGCCGTGAGCCCGATTGGCTGCTGGCCGACATGCTCGCGGATGAGACGCTCCTCGAGCTCTTCGGCGGATGACTGTGCCACCTGGAACTCCTCGAACTCCTTCGACGAGAGTCTCGCCGTATTCTTCATGACTGCGTACGCGCCCTTCTCCATGAATGCGCGGATGAGTTCCTTGAACCGCACGTCCGTCACTCTGCCTTCGGCGAGCTCGCCCTCCGCCCGAAGGAGGACAATCTTCCCCGCGACGTCCGTGTTCTCCAGCTCCTTGAGTGAGAGGTTCACCTCCTCCACCGATCGCTTCTCGGCATCGATGCGGAGATTGATCGTCTCTTGCACGGCTATCGGGACCCGTTCGATTTCGTAGTCCTCATTAACGATCACGAATCCTCCTCTTCCCAGGTCCTCGAGCTCGGAGAAGGACGCGGGGAAGACCGGGCCGGGGTAGACGACCTTCGCGTAACCTGGAAGGGAGACGTCCTCGACGATGTGAACGTGGCCGCCGGCGTAGTAGTCGAATCCTTTGGGCATCATCGAGACCGGGCTGGCATCCATCTGCGCGAGCTCCTTTGGCTTGAGCTCCGCAATCGGCGCGTGGAAGAGGAAGATCTTCTTGCCGGGCTCCTTCTCCAATGGTCCGCGATCGAGGTCCTTATAATAATGCTTGTCGAGCTGTCCTGCGCGGCCGAGGATGCCCGTCATCTTGATGCCTGTCTTCGGGTCCTGCGTGAACCGGAGGCGGAGACGTCCCTTGCCGTCCTCTTCGACCACCTCACCTTTCATCACGTTGACCAGCAATCCCGCTTCCTCGAGCACGTCGAGCATCGTCTTGCCCGTCGGCGAGTAGTCGTGGCTGCCCGCGATTGCGTAGATGGGGATGGAAGATTCCTTGAGGCGTTGGAGTTGCGTCACGGTCCGCTTGACCATGTCCAGCGGCGGCACGGCCGTGTTGAAGAGGTCACCAGCGATGAGGACGAAGTCGAGCTTCCGGGCGAGGATGACTGAGACCGCCTCCTCGAACGCCTTGATCGGCAGCTCCTTCATGACAGGGTCGCGCCACGCGCCGATGTGGACGTCCGCGAGATGAGCAAAAACCATGCGTCAACGGAGTCCGGAGACGTTTAAATGGTTTCTGAGAAGAAGCTGTATAAAACAATACCTAATGAGTAGTGAATGTTAGGCTTCGATGATGTCGCCGCAGAGATGCTGAAGACGCTCAGCACTCCTGGAGGCATCAAACCCGCTCCGTACGTCTGCGACGTAGCGCTCCTCCGGTCACTGCGTTCCGGACTTCGCGGACACGCCGCAAATCTTGGCGGCTCTGCTGGGCCGCTGTGCACGGGGATTGGCTCCTAGTCTTCCACGCGATAGGTGTCGGGGCGCGACTGAGAGACGTTCACAGGGGACCGTTTCGCGCTCGCTTTCACCATCTTTAAAAACCTGGTTCTTCCCCGAAAGCGCAGCCATCCAGGGGCCCATAGCTCAGCCTGGATACCTCCGAGGCCTCCCGAGGAGGGATTAGCCCTGGTAGGGCAAATAGAGCGACGGCCTTCTACGGGGTCCGGAACACAGCGATTCGTGTTCGGTCCTGAAGGGAGCCGTAGGTCCGGGGTTCAAATCCTCGTGGGCCCGTCATAATCCTTAAAAACCCCCCTTCGTTCCGTCGATTGATAACGCGGGCGTGGCCAAGCAGTAAGGCAACCGGCTGCAGACCGGTCATCCCGAGTGCAAATCTCGGCGCCCGCTTCGATGGAGACGAAACGCTTGCTCTTCATATTCTTTCTGATGTGGTTTGGAATTGAAATATTATTCTTGATTATCAGCTACGTAGCAAAGATTGACTGCACCTTCTTATATTGCACTTGGCCTGGAAAAGGGACATGGATGACCTTAGGCGCTTCAACTCTTGTGATGCTTGTATTATTTCCGCTTATAGTATGGATGAACAAACGAGAAAACGCTCGTGAACAATTGGTTGCTGAGAAATACCCTGATTTTAAACCAAAAACTTGATCACCAATACCAAGGAACACACACTATTTTCTCCATGAATCCTTGCCAGATTACTGTCGTGAAGAAGATGATTCCTGGGAAGAGGGTGTTGACGTAGAAACCAATAATCTTTCTCGAGCGAACAGAGACATTGCTCGTGCTGAACACCCTCAAGCAAGAGAGCGTCAAACTTTAACCTTTTTAAACAACACTCCTTTCTCGCACTCCATGGCATGCATCGTCATCCGCGAACGGAAAAGCAAGCACGACAAGAAGGAGACTGAGTTCTACGTCCCGGACGAGGAACACGACTTCTACACCGAGCAGGGAACGCTCACGAAGGAGCAGCTGAAGCGCGGCGGCATCGTGACGGTCGGGAAGGAGCGGTTCACGATACTCCCTATGACATTCTCGGACAGGCTGCAGCGGATTAAGCGGCAGGCACAGATCGTCCAGCCGAAGGATGTCGGTCTCGTTATCGCTGAGACCTGCTTGTCGAAGGATGCGCTCGTGCTCGACATCGGTGCCGGCAGCGGCGCCAGCGCATCGCACTTCGCCCTCGTCGCGAAACACGTCTACAGCTTTGACATCAACAAAGAGCACCTCGCAGTGGTTGAAGCGAACATCAAGGAGCTCGGTGCGAAGAACATCACCCTGAAGAAGGGTGATGCGTACGACGCCACAACGATTCCGCATGAGAATGAGATCGATCTCTTCTTCCTTGACGTCCCGGAGCCGTGGCGAGCACTCGCGACAGCGAAGAAGGTGCTGAAGCGAGGAGCATGGCTGATCGGCTACACGCCCTGCATCACGCAGGCGATGCGACTCGTCGAGGCGCTCGACGATTCGTTCCTGCACCTCAAGACCGTCGAGGTCATGGAGCGCGAATGGAAGGTAGATGGTCAGGCCGTTCGTCCGGAGTCCCGGGACTTCCAGCACACCGCCTTCCTGACCTTCATCCGGCGCGTCTGATTCTCACTGTGTATGCGGCCATCAGCGCGAGCGTGCTGAACGCGGCCGTCGCCGCGAGCACCTGCATCGCGAAGCCCCTGAAGAACGTCTCCGGAAAGAGGGTGATGAGGACGCTGTCCGCGGGGAACATCCAGTTTCCCTGCGGGAAGAGCAGCTCATGGAAGGGTCCTGACCAGAACCAGGTGAAGTCAAGCAGCGAAAGAAGCGATAGGGCAAGAACAAAGCCTAATCCACCCACACCACCCCAGAGAAGGACTTGTCGAAAAGCGGTCCCTGTTTCTCCCCCCTTCACGCGTCTTTCTTTCTTTGTTCTTACTTCTCGCCTTCGCCAGGAGACAATGCCGGAAACGATGAGAACCAGCCCAAGGAAGACGAAGATGCTCTTCGTCCAGTTGAAGAGATGCCGAACGTCCGCGAGGTGGCTCGTCTCGTTCGCGGTGTAGAAGGACAAGCGCCCCTCAGGCCCCTTCTCAGTCCCCTCACCAATCTTGTTGTTCAGGTAATCGAGGGTGATTCGGACTTGTTGTTCTTGTTCCGGGCTCCACGCTTGATTGTTCCACACCGAGCGCGGCCCGTGGTCGCAGTAGACGACGAAGAACCCTGCAAAGAGAAGGAAGAGCGCGAAGACGGTGGAGAGGAAGGCGACACTAGCTCGCATAGTAGAGCTTCCCCGAGGATTTCTGCTCGCGGTCCTTGACGCTGCCTAGCTTGTTCGCGCGCGGCCGGTTGTTCTCCTCATCCCTGCGGAAGGTGATGGCCAGCCCCTTCAGGAAGCGGTTCATCCCCTCTTGCATCGGAAAGGGGCCCATCGCCTTCCCGTTCTTGCCCGGCTCGCCCTCGAAGACGATGAGCTTCTCACTGAGGTAGTCGACGAACAGCAGGTCGTGGTCGACGACGAGGCATGCTTTTCCTTTCGCATCCATCATCTCGCGGATGATCCGTGCCATCTTCAACCGCTGCTCGACGTCGAGGTACGCGGACGGCTCATCCAAGAGGAAGAGGTCCGCGTCTGCCGCCAGCGCGTGGGCGATGATGACCCGTTGCAACTGTCCGCCGGAGAGCTCGCCGAGCTTCTTCTCGAACAGGGAGACCAAGTCCAAGGGCTTCACGAGCTGGTTCTCGTATTTTTGCGCGTCCCGAAGGAATTCGAGGACCAAGAGTTCCGGATCGAAGCCTTCCGTCTCCTCGAGCTGCTGCGGATTGTAGCTGACCTTAAGCGCACCCCTGGATGTCTCTCCTTCTATCCGAGCGAGCTCGCGGACGAACGAGGTCTTTCCGATGCCGTTCTCGCCGACGATGCCGATGACGTCGTGCTTGTTGATGATGCCGGGCGTCGCCTCCAGCTCGAACGAGCCGAGCCTCTTCGTGATGGCGGGCCATGCGCAGAGCGTCTCGTCCTTCCCGGCGGCCTTTTCGAACGCATGCTTGGGAAACGTGATGTGATGGTCGCGGAACCGGACATTCTCTTCCTTGAGGTAGCCTTCTAGGTAGACGTTGATGCCTGCCTTCGTCGCTTTCGGGTGGCTCGTGATGCCATACCCATTCTCCTGTCCGTAGAGAATGTGCGTCAGCTCGGTCATGTAGTCAAGGATGATCAGGTCGTGGTCGACGGTCATGACTGCCGTCTCCGGATTCGCTGCCCGCTGGAGGAAGCCAGCCGTGCGGATGCGCTGCTTGATGTCGAGGTAGTTCGTCGGCTCGTCCAGGAAGAGGACGTTCGCCCGCTTGAGCATGGTCGCCGCAATCGCTACCCGTTGGAGCTCGCCTCCCGAGACGACCTTGATGTCGCGCTCCAGGAGGTGAGCGATCTCGAGCTCCTTGAGGATGCGCTCGTATTCCTTCTTCTCCTTCTCGTTCACCTTGCCGAGGAGGTCTCGGACAGTACCGCTGTACGCCTTCGCGATCTGCTCGACCTGCTGCGGCTTGTACGAGAGCGTAATCTTCTTGTCGCGCAGCCGTTCGAAGTAGCCTTGCGCCTCGCTCCCCTTAAAGTGCTGAATCAGTTCCTTGATGGTCGCGACGCTCTTCTGCGCCGTCACGGCCTGCTCGCTCTTCTCTTTCTGCGTCCGAGTGCGGTCCCTCCCGGATGGGGCGTCCCCTGCGTTGCCGGTCCGCCCGAAGTTAGCGTCCATGACGCCGGCGAGGATCTTCACGGCCGTGGATTTTCCTATGCCGTTCCGGCCGAGGATGCCGACGACCTTGCCGAAGATCGGGACCGGGAGGCGGTAGAGGACAAAGCCGTTCTTCCCGTACCTGTGGACTGGCGTTTCGGTCAGCTGCGCGGGCAGGTTGATTAGCTTGAGCGCATGGAATGGGCACTTGTTGACCGCAATCCGGTCGATGTCCGAGACGAGCTCCTCGTTGACGCCAATCTTGCCGTCCACATCTTTGTAGAAGGCTTCTTTCCCCGCCCGGTTGGACGGACTGACGCGTGCGCAGAGGTAGCCTCCGCAGCCTTCGGGGTTGCATTTCTCCTTCTCCACGATAACGATCTTGGACATATGCTTGAGAAACGCACCTTCCTTTTTAAAAATACCCGAAAATCATTTCTATATAGAAATTAATAAGGGTTTATTTTTTATATGTCAACACGTTCTTTCGTCCCATGCAGGGCTTCATCGTCGACCGTACGTACCGCATCGTCGAAAAGGACGGGAAGAAGGAGGCGCTCGTCTACTGCTTCGGCCGGCTAGAGAACGGCGAATCCTTCCTCACCATCAACCGCTACAAGCCATTCTTCTACATCAAGGAGGCCGACCTCGCGAAGGCCAAGAAGATAGCATCCTTCGAGGATGAGGCCGTGGAGATGCGGACGATGGACGGCCACCCAGTCACCAAGATCATCCTCGTCATCCCAAAGGACGTGCCGCTCGTCCGCCGATCCTTCGAGGACAACACCATCGCGTGCTACGAGGCCGATATGAGGTTTACACAGCGGTTCTGCATGGAACGCGGGATCAAGGCGACGATGCGCATCGAAGGCGAGCACAAGGCGAGCCAGCACGTCAGCCGGATCTACGAGGAGCCAACGCTCGCGCCCACGGACTGGACGCCCGCGCTCACCACGCTGAGCTTCGACATCGAGACGTCCATGGACGGCGACGCGCTCTACGCGATCAGCCTCGTCATGGGCGACCGGAAACGCTCGCTCTTCCTCCGAGACGCGAATAACCCGGAGCACGCAGGCCTGCAAGGCGCGAACCTCGAGCTCTTCGATGACGAACGGACGCTGCTGGAACGGTTCGCCACGCTCGTCAAGGAGTGGGACCCCGACATCATCACGGGCTGGAACTGCATCGACTTCGACCTCGCAGACCTCAAGCGGCGGTTCGAGCGGCACAAGCTCCCGTTCCGCCTGGGACGCACAGATTGGGACTGCACGCTGCACATCGAAAGCAGCTTTATGCGCGACAGCAGCGCCAACGTTCCTGGCCGGATGGTCCTCGACGGCATCCACCTCCTCAAGTCCAGCTTCATCCGGCTGGATGATTACAAGCTCCAGACGGCCGCGGAGGAGTTCCTCAGCGAATCGAAATTGATCGTGGGCGAGGATCGCCACGAGGAGATCACGCGCCTGTACAATGACGATCCCCAGAAACTGGTCGCGTACAACCTGAAGGACTCGGAACTGGTGCTCGCCATCCTCAACAAACTCCAGCTCATCGAGCTGACGGCTTTGAGATCCATGCTCACCGGCATCACGATGGAGCGCGTCCGCGCCAGCATCGCCTCGTTCGACTCGGTCTACATCCGCGAGATGAACGCGAGCGGCTACGTCGCGCCCACCCTGAAAAGGAGCGACACGGACGAGCGGATCGTCGGCGGCTTCGTCCGCGAATCAAAGCCGGGCATCTACGAGTACATCCTGGTGCTCGACTTCAAGTCCATGTATCCGAGTGTGATTCGGACGTTCAACATCGATCCGTTGAGCTATCTCCCTGGCAAGAAGCAGAAAGTGACATCGAATGACATCATCGTGGCGCCGAACGGCGCCTGCTTCCGGAACGAGGAGGGGCTCCTGCCCGTGATCATCCAGCGTCTCTGAGAGCAGCGCGACCGCGCGAAGAAGCGGAAGGACAAGGTCGCTTCCCAAGCCATCAAGACGCTGATGAATAGCTTCTTCGGCGTCCTCGCCAGCCCGAACTGTCGCTTCTACTCGTTGGAGATGGGCAACGCGATTACGGGGTTCGCGCGGATGTTCATCAAGTTGGCGGCGGAGAAGACTGAGGCACTCGGGTACGAGGTCATCTATGGGGATAGCATCACTGGAGAAAGACCAGTCGTTATTCGGCAGAATGGCTTAGTCAGAGTTCTCACCATTGAACAACTCTTCGTTCTTTTTGAAAAAAATAAGATAGCTCGAGGCACGAAAGAGGTCATTCTTTCTCCAGGCGTTGAAACACTGAGTTTTGACCAAAAAAGGGGCGTGGCTTGTTTCAAACCCATAACAGAGATTATTCGTCATAAAACAAAGAAAAAAATATACCGTGTTAACCAGAAATATGGTGAAACGCGCTGTACTGAAGACCATTCGCTTATTCGAGAAGGGGATCTGCAGGAAACAAAACCGACTGAGTTGAATCGACCTCTTGCTCATCTTGAGAGGATGCCCGATCTTAAAAAGATCCAAAGGATTGATCTTGTCGAGTACTTGAAGACATATCAACACAAAACGCTCTATAAAGGCAGAGAGAAGAAATTTCTGTTGAGATACGACGCAGAACACATATGGTTCTCATGGACCCAACGAAAAAAACCTGTTCTTTTACGGAGATTTATCACCTTCCCTTCGAAAGAAGGAGATGCTTTACTTCGCTTGCTTGGTATCTATGTTGCTGAAGGCTCAAGCTCGACACCTGAGACAACCAAAACTCGCTGGGGAGCGACAATCTCAGGACCAAAAAAAGAGCTGGAACGCTATAGAAAAGATTACTTGACTCTCTTCTCGAATACAACGACGGCAGTCATCCCTTCCCAAAGAAAGAAGAGAATTTTGCACTACAGAACAGAGAACGGAAAGAAATGTGTAGCGTATATCGACACGACGTATAAACTGAACATGATGAACCAGCTAGCGGCTCTCTTCTTCAAAGAGCTTTGCGGACAGAAAAGTACCGGTAAAAAAATCCCTGATTTCCTCTATCATCTCTCACAAAAAGAGAAAAAACTCTTTCTTAGGGCATATCTTGCAGGAGATGGCTCTCGAGAGAAGAAAGACGTTTACTCACAGCGATACAAAGAGCGTCATTTTCGATGCACGACACGATCAGTCCTCTTGGCTGGAGGTCTCACCTTCCTGCTCAAGCAACTCGGTTTCTCATTGAGTATACGTTATCGTCCTTCAAAGCGAGTATACACCATCGCCTCTTCCGATAAGAATAACAGTCGTTTGACCACGAAGGTTGTCGAAGAGGCCTATGACGGCTATGTCTATGATTTGGCCGTTGAGAAAACGCACCTCTTTGCAGATGCTTGCGGTCAGATACTCTTGCACAATACCGATTCTGTTTTCGTCGACTCGAAAGCGAAGGACGTGAAGGAAGCGGAGAAGATAGGGGTCAAGATACAGGAGAGCATCAACACGTACTACGAGGAGCACGTCAACGTGCACTACCACCGGAAGAACTTCATGGAGCTCGAGTTCGAGAAGGTCTACCGGAAGTTCCTCATGCCGACGGTGCGCGGCAGCGACAAGGGCGCGAAGAAGCGCTATGCCGGCCTGCTCATCGTCGACGGGGAGGAGAAACTTGATTTCACCGGCCTCGAGTTCGTCCGGCGCGACTGGACGGAAGTCTCAAAGAAGTTCCAATTGGAGCTGCTCGACCGGATCTTCCACGAGCGCGAGGTCACCGCATACGTCAAGGGGTTCATCGAGGATCTCAAAGCAGGAAAGTATGACGCGCTTCTCGTCTATCGGAAGTCTATCAGGAAGGACCTTGACGAGTATGTCAAGACGACGCCGCCGCACGTCAAGGCTGCACGAATACTCAAGGAGAAGGAAGGCAAGCTACCAAGCACGATCATCACGTACGTGATGACGGCGAAAGGCCCGGAACCCGTGGGCTATGAGACGGCCGCGATCGACTACGACCACTACATCGAGAAGCAGCTCAAGCCCATAGCGGACTCCGTCCTTGGGTTCTACGGCACGAAGTTCGACGACCTCATCTCCGGGACGAGCCAGAAGACCCTTTTCGGCTACTGAGAGCCAAAAACACTATATTTATAAACCCCCTCTCTCGGGAAGGCCTATCTTCATACCAACGACGAAGGCAGAGGTGACGATATGCGAAAGATCTGCATCATCAATCAGAAAGGCGGCGTCGGCAAGACGACCACGACAGTCAGCATCGCGCATGGTCTCGCGGCCGCCGGCCGCAAGGTGCTCATCATCGACCTGGATCCGCAGGGGAACGTGGCGCACTGCCTCCCTGCCGAGAAAGGAAACGGCATCTACTCGTTCCTCATCGAGGGGAAGCCGTTCTACGAGTGCGCACAGCAGCTCGGCGAAAACCTCTTCCTCCTGCCGGCGAACGAGACGCTGACCAAGGCGGAGCTGATGCTCGCCGGCGAGCAGGCGCGCGAGACCTTCCTCAAGCGAAAGATGAAGGAGGTCGTCGGCTTCGACTACGTGCTCCTCGACTGCCCGCCATCGCTCGGCCTGCTCAACCAGAACGCGCTCCTCTACGCGGACGAGGCAATCACCCCCACCTCGACCGATCCGCTCGGCGTCGACGCGCTGGCGAAGATGGGCGAGGCGATTGAGACGATCAACGATGTCTTCAGCCATCAGCTCCGAATCAGCGCGGTCGTCCCGACGCTCTATGATGTACGTCTCCGGACGTGCCGCGAATCGCTCGCGCGAATCCAAGAGCGACACTACGAGCGTGTCACCAGCCCGGTGCGCGTCAACTCGAAGCTGCGCGAAGCACCCGGCGAAGGCCGAACGATCTTCGACCACGCACGAAGCTCGAACGGAGCGAAGGACTACCACAGCGTCCTCCAGTTCTTGCTCCAGCAGGAGCTCCAGAAGACGGCGCCGTGGATCGCGGCGAAGGCCTAGAGCAGCATCATGATACCCTGGTCGACGCGCTTGAGATAGCCGTCCTCTTCCAACGAGTCCAGCAAGCCGTCGATCTCGTCCCCAGAGAATCCCTCATTCCTGCCTTCGACGACGATCTGCTCTGTGAGGATGCGGCCGCGCCTGTCCGGATTCAGACCCTGGATAAGGCTGAGTAGCTTCACCTTCTGGTCCATCGCGTTCTCCTGCCGCAGCCGTGAGGCCATGGTCCGCTGGACCCGCATCAGCTCGTCGAACTCGTCAGGACGCATCACGTATCCTCTCGGGGAGAGATTCGCTTTACTCGTCGTCCCTGTAACCCCCTGGAAACAGGAATGCACGAGTCGATATAAAAAGATTTCGAGAATAGTATACAAAGAAGTATATCAATCGAGGATTCGACGCACATCTTCCCGTGTCAAGGGGTAAATACCATAATTCTTCATGAACCGATGTTGTCGGGGCGAGAGTGACGGGGAGATAGTAATCGGGACGATTGACGAGACGTTCAACGCGGCCCCAAGAACCATCTTCTCGGTAAGGCTTAAATATGCCTGGCCCTTCACCCCTTGCGGGGGTTAGCATGTATCATACCGTCACGCGACAGCAGCGTCCGGGCTCGCGGCTCATCAACTTCATCAGGCTCGGGGAGGACTTCTTCCTCCAGAGTCAAGTCGAGCAGCGCACGCGCAACGGCAAGGAATTTGTCTTCATGCGTGCGAAGAAAAGGGTGGTCTGATCACTTCTTGTCGTTGCGCGCCTTGACTTCCTTAGCGACCGCGCGGTAGAAGCTGATGCGTCGCTTCGTGCCTTTCACGACGCGACCGACGCCGCCGATGACCTTCCGGTTGAAGACTATCGTCGCATTCGAAAAGAATCCTTTGGTGCTGTTCCCCATGCGCTGGAGCGCCTGACCCATCCGCGCGGCGAGCGGCCGCTCGCCCTCGCGTTTCAGCTCGAAATCCGTCCCGGCGAGCTGCTCTTGACGATAGTCATCGATCATCCGAAGGAACTGCTCGATCTCCCTGATCGCACCGTAGAGCTGGTGCTGCTTCGAGAGTTTGAGCTCATCCCTGCCCTTCTGAAGCGTCTCGATCAGATTGAGGCGTCGTTCCTCGTAGGCTCGCTGCAGTCTGTTGAGCGGCATCCTATCCCTTCGACGTCAGTCCGATTTTATAAAGGTATCTCCCCGCGGTCTTCGACATCGCTGCCTCGGGGTACTGCCTGTCACGAATACATGCGCAGCATATGGGATGAGCGACCAGTGAATCAAGAAAGAGGTTGGTGAGCAAGTATGCTAACATGAGGTGGACGCCCGTGGCGTTGGTGAGTGGCATGATGATGCCGTTCACGCTTTATACCTTTTACATCGGGATTTGACGATATTCGAACGTAAGGAGAGAATGTTGGGGATTTTCTGCGGAAAATCCCGCTCAAATTCCTATTAAACAACCCGAAGGCATAGCCGTAGGGCGAGCGAGACGAAGTCAAGGGAGGGTAGAGAAAATTATTTTGAGCGTGGAGCGTCTAGTTTGTAAGTCGTGAGGGGTGGCTCGAAACCAACAAATCAACCATTCATAAGTGACAACAAACAGAAACATTTAAATACTTACTATGTTTTACTATAAAATAGGTAACAACATGACATCAAGATTAGAAGAAGAAGTAACTGGCATTACTCTTTTGTATAGACAAAATGATTTGTATGATAGAGTAGTCGATGAATTAAAAGGTAGGAACATCCCTGTTAAAACAATAACCATACCTGCAGGAGAACTCAAGCTCAGTGATGAAACTGTTCGTGCTGCAACTTCTCTAGAAGAAGGGGCGACCTATGTTGATAACACGATTAAAGACCTGCTTACTGAAAGAGCCATACCTACAGAAAATATGCGAAGTTTGCATGATATTGTAAGTAATGAATCAAGCTATCCTGACTCTGCCGCAGGTTATGCTCAATTAATGAGAGATGTCGGAAGGGATGCTGTTGAAGCAGGTCTTGATACTGTATTGGTTAATTTATCTACTATGCAACAATCAGGGTTATGGGGGACCTTATTAGATCATGGGTTTAAATTTAATGAGTCAGATTATGAAAATAATTCTGAACTAAACGATGGTCTTAGAGAAGGCAAGGTGACTAGTGAAGAAGTTCAAAGTATTATGGGGGAGCTATTTGATTTTATTGCAACGAATTTACGCGCTGGAGGTGTTAAACATGTTCTACCAGGGGTGGGGAAACTCACCAACCCCTTAGATGGCCTGTTGACGAGTTATGGTAAATCTCGTCCCACCTCTAATGAGCATTATGAACGTACAGGAATAGATAAGTTAGAAGGTACTGCACACTATTTTGTTTGTCCTCCCAAATCGGTTGTTTATGGAGCCGTCACTTCAGACATGGTGTCTCCAATGATTCACTTTGTTGGTCGGAGTGCAGGCCCAATCAAATTCCTTGAAAAGAGTGAAGTACCAAATCCCGAAAATACCGCTCTTTTACTAAGCAGACATGCACTAACAAGTGCGGACCCTAAAGCAACACAATTTGGCAGAGTATATATTAAGCAAGATGGACCATTGATAGAAAAAAGAGAATCAATAGCTGAGTATCCTGGGTTTTTTAATAATTATATTAAATCAAATAATCTGGTTCCAAAGATTGTTGATGCGATTATCCAGGATGCTGCACGGTAATTTCTCAGATTTTTTAAAAGTAAAGATTTCTCTGTGGTTACATTTACGAAGCATTTGAAATCATAACGCCTGATGAACAACCAAACAAGGAGAATTATCTAATTAGCATTTCAAGGAACCAAGCTATAGCTCGCATCGTGAATAAGTAGAATAACACATAGCGAGCCACCCCCTTTTCAATAAATTTTCTCTCACTTCGTTTAACGTACCTTTTACGCGTCCTTCACCTTCCCTGGTGCTCGACGAAGTACGCGAGGCAGTCCTCACCATCAAAACTAGCCCTTTGGCGCAGTCCCTTCGGCCCGAAGTGGAGCGTGATTGCCGTGTCCGGGTCGAGCGCGTTCCCGCAGACGGGACAGACACGGTTCGGGTTCTCGAACTGCGCGACACGCTCGTCCACGAGCCGGAGCATGTTTCCTTCCGTGATGTCACGCCGCAGCTTCACCAGATCCGCGTACGGCATCTTCTTGATCAGTTTCGCGAGCTTGTTCATGCTGTACCTCCGACAAGCCCACCTCTTTTTATTTCATGAATGCCTGCAACGCCCCTTCCTTGTCGATGATGATGTGCGGGCTCTTGAGCAGGTTCTTGAAGTAGCTGTCCTGACGCGCAATCCCGTCCTCCAATTCGGAGATCGAGTGCGTCCAGGAGATGATGTTCCGTTTTTTCCCACCGTCAGGACCGGTCAGCAAGATCTTGCTGAACCGCTTCCGGATGTCGGCCACCTTGTCCGGCGCGGCGAGCACGAGGAGGTGAATCTCATCCCCTTTCGACTCGACGACCGCGACGGCGGTGCACGCGTTGATGAACTCCTCCTGTTGCCAGAAGAACTTCGCAAGGAAGTAATGGTCCTCGTTTCGGTTGAGGAACCAGATGTTCATGATCGCCTCGTGGTACTTGTCCATCGTGAGCGTCTTCTTGCCTGCGAATCCCTTCCGGACGAGCGCGACGTGCCCAATCTCTTTCGCGAGCGCGTAGACGTTCACCGGTTTCCGGCCGTCGTTCTCCTCCTTGCGCTGCGTGACGAGCCCGTAGGCCTCGAGGAGGCGCATCTGCTGCGAGACGTTCGGCAGGCTCGTCTTCGCCGAGGATGCGATCTCGGCGGCGCCGCGTTCGCCGTGCGCGACGCTTTCCAGAATCGACCAGCGCGACGTGTTCAAGATCTCCTCGAAGTGCATTTCCCTTCTCCTGTCAGCGAGCGTATATAAATATTTTGATTATTGTTAACATATTAAATTATTAATTTATTAATTATAAAATAATTCTGTTCTCTCTTCAGACGGTGTTTTCGTCGCCAAACGAGAGTAAGATTTATAAATGCGGCCGGTCCGTTGTATGACGGGGGACGAAGCTTCATATGCTGTTCCTCAATAAAAAGAGGACGTCCTTCGGGAAGGAGAGGTGAGTAAGTGCGAGTGCTGATGCTGGGGTGGGAGTTCCCGCCTTACTTCGCGGGCGGGGTGGGCATCGTCTGCCATTCTCTCACGCGCAGCCTCGCGAAACGAGGGATCGGCATCACCTACATCATGCCCGCCGGGCCACGCGACGTCCACTCGGACTACATGGACCTCATCGTCGCCGACAATCTCATCGCGGACAAGCGCATCACGGTCGCGAAGGTCGGCTCCACGCTGACGGCGTACACCTCGTTCGCGGACTACCAACGGCGGTACGAACGGTTCCTCGCCCAGACCGGCGACAGCGGCGGCAAGCTCTACGGGCACAACCTCCTTGCGGAGATGGAACGATTCGCACAGAAGGTCGCGCTCCTCGTCCAGGAGGAAGGGATGCAATTCGATGTCATCCACGCGCACGACTGGACCACGTTCCCTGCGGCGATGCTCCTAAAGAAGGTGACGGGCAAACCGCTCATCGTCCACGTTCACATCACTGAGTTCGACAAGACAGGGGGGCAGTACGCCGATTCGCGCGTCTACGCGATCGAGAAGGCAGGCATGGACGCCGCGGACCTGGTGGTTGCAGTCTCCAACCTCGTCCGGAACCGGTGCATCCACCAGTACTATCAGCGGCCCGAGAAGGTCAGGGTCGTCTACAACGCCGTCGACTTCGTGGGAAGCCCTCGTTAGAGGAGCGCTTCCGCATCAAGGACCAGGACAAGGTCGTCCTTTTCCTCGGCCGCGTGACGCTGCAGAAAGGACCCGACTATTTCATCGAGGCCGCGAAGAAGGTCCTCGACATCGATCCGAACGTCAAGTTCGTCGTCGCGGGCACGGGCGACATGCTCCCGCAACTTATCGAGCGAGCGGCCTCGCTGGGGATCGGCAATAAGGTCATCTTCCCCGGCTTTGTGGACCGGGAGCAGGGCGACCGCCTGTACCGGATGGCAGACGTCTTCGTCATGCCCTCGGTGAGCGAGCCCTTCGGCATCGTACCGCTGGAAGCGATGTACCAGGGGACGCCGACGATCATCTCCAAGCAGTCCGGCGTCAGCGAGGTCCTCCGGCACGCGCTCAAGGTCGACTTCTGGGACATCAACGACCTCGCGAACAAGATCATCGCCGCGCTCAGCTACAGCACGCTCCACCATGAACTAAAGCAGCACGGCACCTACGAGGTTCAGGGCTTCAACTGGGACAGGGTTGCGAGCGAAGTGGAAGGACTCTATCATGAGCTCGGAGGGAACCCATAATGGTCAGCGTCTGCTTCTACTTCCAGGTCCACCAGCCGGAGCGGCTGCGGCGCTATAGCGTCTTCGACATCGGCAACAACAGCACCTACTTCGACGACGCAAAGAACCGCGAGGTCGCCCTGAAAGTGGCGGGCAAATGCTACCTGCCCATGAACACACTCCTCCTCAAGCTCATCGACCGGCACAAAGGAAAATTCAAAGTCGCGTTCAGCATCAGCGGCACCGCGCTCGACCAGTTCGAGCGGTACACGCCGGAAGTCCTCGAGTCGTTCAAGGCGCTCGCACGGACGGGCTGCGTCGAGTTCCTCAGCGAGACATACTACCACAGCCTCAGCTTCATCTACCATCGCAAGGAGTTCGATGAACAGGTCGCGCTTCACCGGAAACGGATCAAGGAGCTCTTCGGACAGGAGCCGAAAGTCTTCCGCAACACCGAGCTGATCTTCAACAACGAGCTCGCGAACCACCTGCAGGACATGGGCTACTCGGCAGTCCTCGCCGAAGGCGCGGACCACGTCCTCGGCTGGCGGAGCCCAAACTTCCTCTACACGGCCGTCACCGCACCCAACATCAAGTTGCTCCTCAAGAACTACAAGCTGAGCGACGACATCGCGTTCAGATTCAGCAACAAGAGTTGGGAGGAGCACCCGTTGACGGTCGAGAAGTACGTCCGGTGGCTGAACGCAGCGAACGGGAACGGGAACGTCGTCAACCTCTTCATGGATTACGAGACATTCGGCGAGCACCAGTGGGAGGATACCGGCATCTTCCGGTTCATGGAGCTTCTGCCGGAAGCGGTCCTCAGGCACCCGGACAACGACTTCCGGACACCGAGCGAGGTCGCCGATTCGTATGAGCCGGTCGGCGTGCTCGACGTCCACAACTTCGTCTCCTGGGCTGACATCAAGCGGGACCTGAGCGCGTGGCTCGGGAACGGCATGCAGCACACCGCAATCAAGGAGCTCTACGGGTTGCGGGAGGCGGTCTACGCTTCCGGCGACGAGCAGCTGATTGCGGACTGGCGAAAACTCACGACGAGCGACCACTTCTACTACATGTGCACAAAGTGGTTCAGCGACGGGGACGTCCACAAGTACTTCAACCCGTACGAGAGCCCGTACGAGGGCTACATCGCGTTCATGAACGTGCTCAACGACCTCGCGCTCCGCGTCAACCGGCAGCGCGAGCCGCGTCGGCTCCCGCTCACGGAGCGGCCGAGCGCCATCCTGCTCCGTACCGACGGGGAGCGGCGCAGCGAGCACCAGCAGATTCATCAGCATCCCTGATGGTGTGAGAGGTGGGAAACATGGCAACGAAGAAAGCAGCGAAGAGGCCTGTGAAGAAAGCGGCAACGAAGAAGAGGACCGCGAAGAGATCTGTGAAGAAAAAAACAACGAAGAAGAAAGCCACGAAGAGGCTTGTGAAGAAAGCGGCAACGAAGAAAGCCACGAAGAAGACTGTGAAGAAAACGACAACAAAGAAGAAAGCCACGAAGAAGAAGACCGCACCGACGCGGCTCAGCCTCCAGATGTACGACGTCCAGGACGTGCCGGAGCACCAGCACTTCTACTTCGTCAACGGGCACCGCGTCAAGAACGTGAAGGAGCTCGCCGAGATCATGGACCAGATCGAACAGGAAGTGTTCGACTATCACGTCAACCTTGAGAAGAACGACTTCTACAACTGGGTCAAGCACGTCTTCAACGACGTGGAGCTGGCTGAGAAGCTCGTCGGGGTGACGGGACCGAAGCACCTCCAGTTCACGATCTACAAGCACGTCGCGGACAAGGCGCTGAAGAAGAGATGAGCTCGGATGTGGCAGCTGCCGGGGCGTCGGCTATGAAGCGCCGATCCCGGCAAGAAAAGAGGTGATGACAGTGGATGATTTACCCTATGAGAAGAGGTTCCATTTCGCTGACGGTAGCGCGGCGAAGGACCTTGCCGAGCTGAAGAACCGCATCGAATCCTTGAGCTACGACGAGTTCTACCGTCACGTCAACAGCGAGAAGAACGACTTCGCCAACTGGGTAGAGAGCGTGCTCACGGACCACGACCTCGCGAATCGTCTCCGTGCAGTAAGCAGCATCGTCGAGACGATTGAGCTACTCAACGAGGTCCTCTACCCTGAAGAGACCGTCGCTGCAGAGCAGAAGCTCGGGCAGGATGACTTCCAGCTACGGATCGAGGAGCAGCTCTTCAGCGATGTCGAGCAGCCACCGAAGCAGGTCGAGGAAGAGGTGCCCGAGATCCCGGAGGCGCCCAAGAAGATCGTCACGGAAGAGCCATCAGCGGCCGGGGAGAAAGAATCTGTGGAGAGCCCAGTCGCAGAGGAGCCGTCGCTCCCTTCGCGGGAGGAGCTCGAGTTCAAGGGACGCGTTCCCGGAGCGCCCGTGACCACGAACGAGCCGAAGCACGTCCCCGTGACGGAACGCGTCGACCGACCGGTGAGCCATGAGGAGCACATGCGATTCCTCATCTGGCAGTCCGCCATCGGTTTTGTCATCGGGCTCATCATCGGGTTCTTGCTCGGAAGGATCCTGAGTATTGTCTGAGAGCATGGCAACGAAACGCAAGGCAAAGCGGGAGACGTCGACCCAGCCGAAGGCGGACTATCTCTTTGAGACGAGCTGGGAGGTCTGCAACAAGGTCGGCGGTATCAACACCGTGCTGAAGAGCAAGGCAGCGATCACCGTGCAACGGTACCCAAAGTATGTCCTTATCGGGCCGTACTTCGAACGGAACGCCTCGATGGAGCTCGAGACGCGCGAACCCCCTCAGCACATACGGAAAGCGATGGATGCGGTCGCCGCCAAGGGAATCAAGTGCCATTACGGCACGTGGCAGATCAAAGGAGAGCCTGCCGCGTTGCTCATCGACTTCCAAGAGTATGTGAAACGCAAGGACGATCTCAAGGGAGAGCTCTGGGAAGGATACAAGATCGACAGCCTCGGAGCCGGCTGGGAGTACGAAGAGCCGATTGTCTTCTCCGCTGCTGTCGCGGACGTTCTCATCGAGATTGAGAAGCAGCTGCCCGGCAAGCGGATTGTCGCGCAGTTCCATGAATGGATGGCAGGGGCGGGACTCCTCTTCCTCAAGCGCGCCGGCAGTGGGATCCGTACGGTCTTCACGACGCATGCGACGATGCTCGGCCGCGCGATGTGCGGCGCCGGCGCGAACCTCTACGAGCAGCTGGACACGCTCAATCCGACCAAGGAGGCGTACCGTTACCAGGTACAGGCGAAGCACCTGACGGAAGTCGCGTGCGCCAATGAATGCGACGCGTTCACCACGGTCAGCGAGATCACCGGCATGGAGGCCGAGAAGCTCCTCGGCAAGAAGCCAGACGTCCTCGTGCTCAACGGCCTCGACATCTCGCGGTTCCCCACGTTCGAGGAGACCTCGATCAAGCACATCACGTGCCGCGAGAAATTGCGCGAGTTCCTCACCTACTACTTCTTTCCGCATTACGTCTTCCCCCTCGAGCACAACCTCATGCTCTTCGTCACCGGCCGGTACGAGTTCAAGAACAAGGGGATTGATCTCACCATCCAGGCGCTCGGCAAGCTGAACGAGATGATGCAGCAGGACAAGAATGATATTCGCACGGTGAGCGTTTTCTTCTGGATCCCGATGGGACAGCACGGCGTCAGGGTCGAACTGCTCGAGAACAAGAACTACTATCACCACATCAAGAACTACCTCCAGTATAACAGCGACAACATCCTGAAGAAGGTGCTCTACGACTTCCTCGGCCAGGGCAGCGTCGAGCGCGACACGCTCTTCACCAAGGAGTTCCTCAAGGACATGCAGAAGGACCTCCTCCAGTTCCGGCGACACGGAAACCCGCCACTCACCACGCACCATCTCGTCGACGAAAGTACGAACGAGCTTCTCCAGTCGCTCCTCCGCACCGGGCTCGACAACAAACCGGACAACAAGGTCAAGGTCATCGTCATGCCGGTCTACCTGGACGGAAACGACGGCCTCATCAACCTGTCGTACTACGACGCGATCGCGGGTACGCACCTCGGGCTCTTCCCGAGCTACTACGAGCCTTGGGGCTACACGCCACTCGAGACGGCAGCGATGGGGGTTGCCTCACTGACGACCGATCTCGCGGGCTTCGGCCGGTTCATCGAGCCCCACCTCGAGGAGCCCAATCCGGGAATACGAGTACTGCACCGGCACAAGAGGAAATGGAAAGATATCGTCCAGGAATTCAGCCAGCTCCTCTACGACTTCACTCGGCTGAGCCACGCCGAACGCGTCCAAAACAAGATTGTGGCGAAGCACCTCACCCAGCTATGCGACTGGGAGAAGTTCATCGAGTTCTATGTCCAGGCTCACAACAAGGCGTTGGAGTAGTCAATGAGACGCGGTGATTGTCGGTTCTGGGGTGAGCCTGAGCCGTATCCCGAACGGCAAGCCTTTGACTGAAAGCTTGAGGTGATATTCGTCATCTTCGTGCACGAGACGCCGTATCGCGACACGGCGGACCTTCGCGAGCTCCCACCCGTCTTCCGCGCGCTGGTACTTGCAGAGCACGCCCTCGTCGCCGTTAAACCAGCCGGTGTACCGGACGTCCAACGGCGCGCCGTTCTTCTGCGCGCCCTCATAGTCGAGATCGACGTTCAGCGAGAAGCTACCCCTGACCGACCGATGCTGATTGCCCCAATCGATGGAGAAAACCGCGTAACCATCATCGAGCCTGCCTTCGAGATCGACATATCCGAGCAAAGCGCTTCCTGAGAACGCATACTCCCCCTTCCGGATGTCGATGGGCCAGTATCGCTGTGCGGCCCGTGGCATGCTCGGGCATTCCAACGGCTTCCTGGACTCCTGCTTCGGGCTCGCGGCCGGGGCCGTCAGGGCCACCATAGCCAATGTCGTCGCTGCGAGCGCCTCGCGTATTCCCATACGTGCCGGAACTCGAGAATCATTTATAGATTTTGGGGTGGGGTTGGCTTAGTAGAATATTCCCTACTTCACTGACCGGAACCACTCACTGAAGTGAGCAAACCCTGTCAGTTCCGTCGAGCCAAGCCAGCGTTGCCTCTGAGGCAACGTCTGGCAATGCTACCTTCGACGGGAATATACATAGCCGGCAGGGTTCGCTTCCAGTTCTCACTATCATAGGACTATGAAAATCGAGTCGAGCGGAGGTCTTCCACCCTCACATCCCATCCGAAAGGGGTCTGCGACTCTTTGAGAATGGGGCTACGAGGATTTGAACCCCGGTTAGGCGGCCCCGAACCGCCTGTGATACCAAGCTACACTATAGCCCCGTTGAATCCGTTTTAGGTGCCTGAGCGTAGCAAACCCTTGCTTCTCAGGGCAGCGACGCTGATGCCGAGCTACAACGCTGATGCCGAGCTACACTATGGCCTCGAATGGTTCTGGAGGTCCTAAGGTGGTTTTTAAAGATTTCCGAGTATGCGCTGCGCGTTCTCGACGAAGCGCCCCTTGTCCGCGGCGCGGATGACGGCGCCCGCCGCCTGGGCGTGGCCTCCCGAGGTACCTGCGATTCCGTCCATCATCTGCGTGACGAGTTCATGCGCGTCCTTGTTGTAGCCTGCTACTCGGACGGAGACCTTGATCGCATCTCCTTGATCCGCGAGGCCGACGACCGCGGTGTCAGGAGGCACATCGCCGCCGCGCGTGATCATGCTGCAGACCGTGCCCATCACGCTCGCGAGTATCTTTGGGCCGGCGTCGATGAGAACATAACCATCCTTGCGGATGACATCCGGCGAGCGCTGCTGCCATGCGTACGCGTCATGGAGCGTCTGCCGGTACTCCGCGAGGACCTTCTCCGCGGCCGCACGCGCCGATGCGTTTCCCCGGCAGACCGCGACCCCCTGCTCTGGCCGCTCGAGCCGGCCAAACGCGTTGAGGAGCGTCGCGTACTGGCGCGCATCCCGGAACATGCCTTCCTCTTTGAGCAGCGTGAAGTGGAGCGCGGTCGTGGGCTTCCGGGTCGCGGCCTTCTTCCCGGCCTCGAGGAGCGCGGCGCGCTGCTCCGCGTTCAGATCGCCGTATCGTACGGCGCGTCCGTCCTTCTCCGTCGGGATGCCGATTCCTTCGAGGAAACGGCGCGCGCCGCCCGTGCTGCCCGTAACCCCTGGGATGCGGAGATCGTGGCTCGCGGCGAGCAGCCGCACGAGATCCTTGCGCTCATAGCCGAAGAGCTTCAGCCGCTCTTCCAAGGCGATGAGGCCGGCGCGTTCGCCAATCATCACGGCTTCCTCGTTCAACCCCTGAAGACCGCGCTTCTCCTGCGCGTCAGCGATCACGCCGACGAGGGCGAGCGGTGCGAGATTCTCGTTCCTCTCTTCCAGAGCACGCGCGACGAAGAAGGCGAGCGTCGCGCTGCACGCGTCGCGGCCGCCGTCGAGGCCGAAGGACCATGGGTTCAGCTCGTGGCCGCCTGGCTCGCCCTCCAGCTTGCGGTGGTCGAGTACCAGGACTCGGTCGCCGAACGCCTGTTCGATGGCCGGCGCGTACGCGCTTCCCATATCCAGGAAGACGAGAAACCCTTTCGTCGGGAGCGTCCCGAGTGCAATCTCGTCGAGCTGCGGCAGGAACGTGCTTGTCGTGGCGATGCCCGCACGTTCCAAGGCGGTCGCCAGGATGGCGCTCGCCGCGATGCCGTCGGCATCGAAGTGGCTGACGAGACGGCACACCTCTTGGCCGCGGAGCCGTTCCGCGGCCGCCCGGAACGCGCCGTCGAGGGAAGGATCCATCGAAAAGGGAAGATGTTTACTCGACGTAGAGCTTGATCCGCTCGGGGTCGTACTTCCACTCGGCCGGCAAGACGCCGGTCCGCTTGTAGTACTTGGCGAGCCGGTTGACCTTGCTCTCGGTCAGCTGGAGACCGCGCTTCGCAGGCATGTCCTTCTTGTTCTCGGCGAGGTGCTTCCGAACGAGGATCGCCTTTCGCATCAGGGCCATCAGGTCCTCCGGGATGTCCGGCAGAGCCTTCTTCTCCGCGAGAATGTCCTTGACGCTCTTGCCGACGAGCGCCTTGATGCTCGGGACGCCGTACTCATCGCGCAGGTAGAGGCCAATCTGGCTGGGCGTCTTCCCCTCCTTCGCGTACTTCAGGATGAGCATCTCCACTTCCTTCGGCTTCAGCGAGACCCACGTGGACTTCGTGGGCTTCATGGGCTTCGTGGAGCCGCTCTTTCCTTTCTTCCTGCTATGCATGCGTGCCATGCTTATCACCTGTTGGCGGTATGAATCTGAGAATCTCTCAGCATCCAGTGAAACGAAGCCACACCCGTACGAGACGGGGCACCGCGTTTCCTCTCCGCGATATCGATCGAGAGCTCGGACCCATTTATAAAGGTAATTGATATTTCCCGTTTCCTATAAACAAATTCTGAAATCCTCCGAGTATTGTCAATTGTTTTCAACAAGCGTTTAAATAGCCCAGAATAACTCCTAGAGATATGGGGGTATCATCTCTTGATGACATTCTCGTTCTTCCTCTTAGAGCTAATGATGGACTTGTCAAAGCTATCGCTAGCTTCATGAACCTTCGAGGGCAGGATGGAGAGCCGCTGAGCCTCAATAAAGTCCTCCGATACAATAATTTCCCTGATGGAGCGACAAATCCCAAGGTCTACAAGCCTGAGGAAATCGAAGGCAAACGAGTCATTCTTGTCGATACCCACACTTCCAGGGTGAACATGAACGAGCGAGCATGGACCCGTGTCGCCTTCCTGAAGAGCATCCTCGATGGGGCGGGAGCGACAGAAGTCAATCTCGCCACCTTTCCGATTCCGTATTCCAGACAGGATGCTGATCCCAATGCACCACCCCCTAAAGGCAATCCGAACGACCCAGCCCATAAGAAACGGTTAAGGAAACACTTCAACATCCAGGGAGAGCCGTTCGCGCTCGATGATTACATCGGTTTCCTCTCCTATCTCGGCATCAAGCGCATCATCACGGCAGAGAATCACAATCCTGCGGGGACGGAAGAGATCATCCAACGACGTTTCGGCAAAGCGAAAGGCGTTTTCTTCAATCTCGATCCATTCATCCTCTTCGGCCACCTCTTTAAGAATTTTCCTATGTATGGAGCTGACGGCCAACGGCTTGATTTCGGACAGAACGGCAGCAATGTCGTACTCGGCGGTTTCGATGTCGGTGCGCTCGATAGGCTCGAGCGGTTCGCACACTATGCCGGGTGGACAGAATACCAGCGGACGACGCAACTGAAGAACCGTCTCGAAGCCGCGAATCCTGAAGCGATAGAGATTCTGAAACAAGAGAAAGGATATGATACCCTTGAAGGGAGGATCTTCATCATTCCTGACGACATATTCGATAGCGGTGGCACTATGGACCGGGCCTTGATGGCGATCCCCTTCTCGAAGGAAGGCAAACCAGCATATCTCATAGCGGTCGTGCCCTATCCGATCAACACTGGGGAAGCATTCGATCGCCTGGAGCGAAACAATCTCAACATGTGGACCATGACCTTCAGGCCGAATATCGCGATGCACGATGAATACGGCGCCGAGACCATCAACCCGCTCTTCATAGGGAAATGGCTAGCCGATGAATTCGGCTCCATCATGACGACTGGGAAACCAATCCTAATCAGAGAGAATCTCGGAAACCTCACAGATTCTTATCTGAGCACATTGTATGAGTTGCGTGACCCGAGTCCAATGGAGCATTTCAGGCCAAACGGTCGCTAGAAATCCACGATACTTTTCTGACCCTTTCTCTTATTGGGTTTAACTTGTATTTTTCCCGGGTCGAGGTCCTGTCCGACCTGCTTCTTGATGTCCAACGCGATGGCTTTCCCAATCAGCGCCGCAAGGGTCGAGAACTCCGCTTTCTTCACGTCCTCGACAGACCTGATGCGCGCGTTGAACAATTTCCTCGCACGGACGCGGCCGATGCCTTTGAGCTTGAGCAGCGGGAGCAGCTCTTCCTTCGCGCCGTGCTTCAGCCGCAATCTGATTCGTGCGAGCGGCGCGCGGAACTGCTGATACTGGAGGATGCGGGCAAGCTCCTCAGACGCGTAGACGAGCCAGTCCGCACGCTCGAGCTTACCATGGACCTCGCCGGGTGTGATGCCGTACGTCTCGAGAAGGGCGTCTTCTTGCGTCTCCTCGATCCAGTCCTGGAAGAAGAGTGCAGTCTTGAGCGTCATGAGGAACTCCTCATACTCCGGGGAGTACTGCACGGGCTCGGGCGCGAGCAAAGAGTCGAGGAACGGCGCCGCCTTCTCGACGAGTTTGTCGACCTCCCGGACGCGCGGTCGCAGCCACGGCCGGAGCTCGAGACAGCTCGAGAGCATGTGGAGGACCGAGAAATTGTTCATGCCCTGGGACGTCGCTCTCCGGAGGCAGGTGTGAATGAAGTGCGCGGTGTACGGGTCGAGATACAGCTCGGCAACACGCTTCCCCAAGGGGGTCGCGCGCAGCCGCTCGTCGCGTATCTCGTTCGCGGAGACGAAGAGACGGTTCACGCTCGATGCGCTCTCGCTGCCAGCAACGAGGAGGAACTCCCAATCCTCAAGCTTCCCCACCATCGCGTCGAGGATCGCCCTGAGTTTCCGGGTGTCGCCGTACTGCTTCGCGTAGAACGTCTGGTCGAAGAACTCGTATAATCCTGCACGTGTCGTGACGAACTCGGATGCGATGAGGCTGAGCACGTACGTCCTGAGGACCGGTTCGACGGCGAGCTTGGAGTAGATCTGCTCCGGCTCGCCGAGGATGTACTGCTCCGTCCGAGCATCCTTCTGATCCGCGGTCTCCGCGAGGATGATGGCTTCGCCGTACTCCTCCTTACCCGGCCGACCCGCTCTTCCCGCCATCTGATGATATTCGAGCACAGGGATATCAATCATACCCCACGCGCCGGAGCCGCCGAAGCGCTTGAGGTCACGGATGACGACCCGGAAGGCCGGAAGGTCGAGGCCCATCGCCAGCGTCGGCGTGCTGCAGATGATCTTGACGACACCCTCACGGAACTTCGTCTCGATCAGCTCGCGCTGCTTGTTGTGCAAGCCCGCATGGTGGAAGGCGATGCCCTTTTTCAAGCAGAGCGCGAGACGCTTGCACTGCTTCGTCGGGCTCGGCAAGGTCTTCAAGACCTTTTCGCTCAGGTCGAGATACTCTGGATTATCCGTCGTGAACTTCTGTGCGATCCGCTCCGCCTGACTCTCGGCGCCACGCTTCGTGTTGCAGAAGACGAGTCCCTGCTTACCCTTACCGATCGTGTCCAGGCAGATGTTCAGTGTCGCGTCGCTAGACGGCGTCGCGATCTCGAGGGTGCGGGCCATCCTCATGGGAGAGCCGGGCGATTTTATAAGGGTTTGGCGCTCGTGGCCAGTGGGGCTATCAAGCACATCGCGCCTCCTTGGCGCGGATGCGGTCTCCTCGCAACGCCACGGGATCGGACCGGCAAGGAAGACCGAGCGATGACGACCGAGAGCAGCGCCGGAGCGTGACTGAGAGACATTCCTCGCGGCCAACCAGTGAGTAAGCTTTATAAATCGCTTCGGGACCCTCAGGAGAACTGCCTCCGTAGCTTAGCCTGGTTGGAGCGGTCGGCTGTTAACCGACAGGTCACCAGTTCAAATCTGGTCGGAGGCGTTCTCGTGGAGTCTTAACTCCACTCAAGGCCTCCTTCGAGATTTGAACCGGGCTCCGAACGTTAGTGATGTGGTTGTCCGGCTTCAAATCCGGGCGGAGGCGTTCTTCAATGAATCATAGATTCAGTTCTGAGCCTCTCCCGAATGATAATGAGGACATCCGGGCGGAGGCGTTCTCGTGGAGTCTTAACTCCACGATACCACCAACCAGGCTCCAAACTCGCGGAGACATTCATCTCGCGCTGCACGATCGGCACCGAGGAAGAAGAGGCGCTGACGTGGCTGGACACGGACGATTCAGTATCTTCGGATAGAGGCTGGGAAAAGGGTTTGTTTGGGTTCAGAGCCCCGCCTCCTTCTTGAGCAGCTCGGCCTTGTCCGTCCGCTCCCAGGAGAAGCCACCGTCTGGTTCTGGCGCGCGGCCGAAGTGTCCATACGCAGCTGTTCGTTTGTAGATCGGCTTTTTCAGTTCGAGGGTTTCGATGATCGCTTTGGGACGGAGGTCGAAGTGTTGCTTGACGAGTTCGATAATCCGCTCTTCAGGTATCGTGTTGGTGCCGACGGTATCGATGTTGATGCTGGTCGGCTCTGCCACGCCGATTGCGTAGCTCACTTGGACTTCGCACTTCTTCGCGAGGCCTGCCGCGACGATGTTCTTCGCGACGTACCGCGCGGCGTACGCGCCCGAGCGGTCCACCTTCGAGGGGTCCTTGCCTGAGAACGCGCCGCCGCCGTGCCGGCCGACGCCGCCGTACGTGTCGACGATGATCTTCCTGCCGGTCAGGCCGGTGTCGCCTTCAGGTCCCCCAATGACGAACTTGCCCGTTGGGTTGACATACATCTTTGTTTCCTCGTCGAGGTACTCCTTGCAGACTGGCGTGATCACGTTTTCAATCACTTCTTCTCGCAATTTTTCTTCGCTCTTGGTGTCGAGGTGTTGCGTGCTGATGACGACCGCGGTGATCCGTTTCGGGACGCCGTCGTGGTATTCGACGCTGACCTGGCTCTTCCCGTCCGGGCCGATCTCTGCAATCGTGCCGTCCTTGCGCACTTCTGCGAGACGCTGCGTGAGGCGGTGCGCGAGCGTGATAGGCAGGGGCATGAGCTCCTCCGTCTCGTCGCACGCGAACCCATACATCATGCCTTGGTCGCCTGCTCCCTGCTCGTGGTCTTTCGCCTCGTTGACGCCCTGCGCGATATCTGGTGATTGGCCATGGACGGAGACGAGGACGCCCGCATCGTCGCAGTCGATGCCGAACTCAGGATTGGTGTAGCCGATCTCCTTGAGCGTCTTCCGCGCAATTCCTTGGATATCCGCATACCCTGTCGTGGAGATCTCGCCGGCGACGATGACCGTGCCGGTCGTCGTCAGGCACTCGATCGCGACATGACTCTGTGGGTCCTGTCGGATCAGCTCGTCGAGTACAGCATCCGAAATCTGGTCGCACACCTTGTCAGGATGGCCTTCAGTCACCGATTCTGATGTGGTGTAGGTTATTGTCATGAGTCGCCTCCGTGTCGCGTTCTTCTCTTGAAGAACCACCTCCCTTTGCGAGCGGCCAAACCATTTAAATGGATTGCGGAGAAGAAAATTCCGATAAGAATATTCTCGTCTTACCCCTGTGGCAGCAGCGCCGAGAGCTCCCTGACGCGCTCCGCGCTCAGGGCGAGCGCGCGCAGTTCATTCCTCGAGAGCTCCATGGCGATGATGGACGTGATGCCGCCCTTGCCGATCCTGCACGGGACGCCCATACAGATTCCAGACTCATTGTATTCGCCCTCGAGATACGCGGAGACAGGCATGACCTCATCGCCGTCCATGATGATGGTGCGAACCATTCGCAGAATCGCCGCGGCTGGGGCGACGTACGCGTTCCCGCTGCCGAGAAGGCTGTAGATCTCCGCCCCCGCATGACGGGTCCGCTCAACGATCGCCGCAATCCGTTCCTTGTCGAGGAGCGGTGCGAGCCGCTCTCCGCGGACCGTCGCGCGTTCCGTGAGCGGCACCATAGCGTCGCCGTGGTTCCCGATCACCATCGCATCGACGTCCGTCACCGCTGCTTGTGTGGCCTCGGCGATGAACGCCGCGAACCGTGCAGAATCGAGCGTGCCACCCATGCCCATGACTCGCTCCTTGGGGAAACCGCTCTCGCGCAGCGCGAGGAGGGTCATCGCATCCACTGGGTTTGTCACCATGATGATGATCGCGTCCGGCGCTCGCGCCGTTATCTCCGCGATGACCTGCTTGACGATCCTCGCGTTGATCGGCAAGGGGTCGTCGCGCGTCTCCTCCGGCTTCCGTGGGACGCCGGCCGTAACAACGACGATGCCTGCGCCGTCGATCAGCGCGTAGTCGCTGCCTCCGCGTACCCGTGTCGCGTGGCCGTAGATCGGCATCGCTTCCAAGATGTCGAGTGCCTTGCCCTGAGCAGGCTTGTCCAGAATGTCGATGAGCACGACCTCGTCCGCGACTCCTGCCTGCGCAATCGCGAACGCGGCGGTGCTGCCGACAAATCCGGCGCCGATGACCGCAACCTTGGACATGAGAATGACCTTCGCACTAGACTCCGGGTTAAGGACTAGCGGGGGGAGGATTTGAACCTCCGACCTCCGGGTTTCTAGAACCGCCAGGTTCGAGATTACGAGCCTTGGCGAGTTATATGAGCCCGACGGGCACTCCTAGCTGCCCTACCCCGCTGCATTCCCGCGAAATGGCGTTTTGTTTATAAAGTTTAGCGTCGAAGTACCGCGGTGAAAAGGTCGAAGAACACCCCATGACACACGGGTATTCGGTGCGCGGCGAAGACGGTCGGTGCGTGTGGCGCGGATGCGATCTCCTCGCAACGCCACGGAATCGGACCGGTGGGGAAGACCGAGCGATGACGACCGAGAGCAGCGCCGGAGCGTGGGTGAGAGATGATTCTCGCGGCCCGAAAGACGAATCTTTTTATATCAGGACGGCGCTGGGAGGAAAAAAGAGAGGTGAGCCATGCACGCGAAACGCGTCACGATGCTGAGCATCGTCATCAACTTCTTTCTCTTCCTACTCAAGCTCGCCGCCGGGATCGCCGCGAATTCCATCGCGGTTCTCGCGGATGCGACGAACTCGCTGCTCGACATGCTCTACAGCATCGGCGTTGCGTGGAGCGTCGGCCAGAGCCACAAGCGCGCGGACAAGGGCCACCCGTTCGGCCACGCCCGGGCGGAGCCTATGGTGGCATTCGTCATCTCGATGCTGATGGCAATTGTCGCCTTCGAGTTCCTCCGGACGGCGATTGTCGGCCTCTTCGCCCCGGAAGCGAGGATCTTCACGTGGCTCATTGGTGGCTCACTCATCATCGCCATCCTCGGGAAGGTCCTCCTGAGCCACGAGGCGCAGACCGTCGGCACGAAGACGAGGAGCCCCGCGCTCCTCGCGACGGCGGCGGACAGCCGGAACGACGTCCTCATCACGCTGACCGCGCTCGCAGGACTAGTCTTTGCGTCCACAGGATACCCCTGGGTGGACAATGCGGCGGCCATCGCCATCAGCGCATTCCTCTTCTTCCAGGCGTACCGGATCGGACGGGCCAACGTCAATTACCTGGTTGGAGCGGCGCCGCCGGACGAGCTCCAGCTGAAGATACGAGAACTCGCCTCGTCCGTCTTGGGAGTCAGGGGCATCAACCTTATCCGCGCGCATTATGTCGGAAACTTCGTCCACGTCGAGATTCACATCATGGTCAATCGGAACATCTCGACGCAGGCGAGCCACAGAATCGCGATGACCGTACAGCACGATGTGGAACGCCTCCCGACGGTTTCGAAGGCGTTCGTGCATGTCGAGCCGGCTTGAATCACCCTACGTTCTCGTTTATAATGCTTGAGCCACCGTTTTTAAGTTTCTCCTGTGGAGGCCAACAATCCATAAAAGCGTAGGAATCATTACCCTCCTTGCAGCGGAGGGGCTGCGGGGCGAAGGCCGTGAAGCAAGAGATTCCCTACGAGGAGCGCCTCGTGGAGTTGAACACGCGGCGCACGGCCGCGGACGACTACATCGAACGGTGGTGGAATGATTAGGCAGTGAAGCATGGGCCGTCGATGCTAGCGAGAGCCATATACTATCCCCTTCTCGAAAGCCATCCCCATCAGCGAGTGCCCCCTATTTTCCGATTTCTTTTCCATAAAGTTTAAATATAATGTTTTCCATATATACACTTAGAACTATGGTTTTGGGTGGGCGTATGGAGACGAGCAACATTATCTACCTGCGGCGCGTGGAGGAGCATCGGGCGCGGCGGCGGGCAAAGGCGGAACGCCGCAAGTCGACTGAGATCGTTCCTTCCAACGGGCTCGACCGGAGCCTCTTCGAGTTCTACCGCCAGGAAGCGGAGACATAGGCGCGAACCGGGTTACAGCCTACTCTCAAATTCTCAAATATGTATCTCACCTTCTCTTCTTTCGTGGCACTATACTCCTCGTCGACGCGCTCTAGGCACCGATACCGAAGACGTGCTGGAGCAGCCAGCCAACGAGGAAACTCAGCGCAGCCACCGAGAGCGAGATGAGCGCCATCTCGAGGAAGCGGGGCCAGAACCGCAGGTTCTTCGCGACCGTGATGTAGAACGTGTATCCGGCCACGATGAGAATCGCGAATGCTAGCGTCACGGCGAGCGAGACGTAGATGCTCGAGAAGAGGAGGTAGGGCGCGATCAGGATGAGGACCGTGACAATGTAGGTCGTGCCAGTGTACACGGCGGCCTTGAGCGGGCTCTTCGCCGCGTTCTGGTCAGCCTCCTCCCTGCCCTGCAGGTAACCGGACGCGGCCATCGACAACGAGGCCGCGAACCCGGTGACGAATCCGGCGAGCGCGACGAGCTTCGCATCGCGCAGCGCGAGCGTCAGGCCGGCGAGCGCCCCGGTCAACTCGACGAGCGCGTCGTTCAGCCCGAGGACGATCGAGCCCGCGTACTCGAGCCTTTCGTCCTGTAGCATCCCGATGAGGATGTCCTCATGCCGCTCCTCATCCTTGACGATTGCCGTGACGCCCTTCACGCCTGTCAGCTTGCTGTACGCCTGCTGCGCGAGATCCTCTCCGTGCTCCATGAGGCGGAGCGCAAAGGTCAACCCGAAGAGGTAAGCAAGGAGAGGGTAGATCCGGATCGCGAGCTGTCGCGGACCGTGCTCCTCACCCGTCAGCTTAGCGTAGAACCGGTAATGCTTGAGCTCATCCCCTGCGATACGCTCAAGCAGCCGCCTGTTCTTCCCCTTGGCCCGCGACGCCAGCCGGAGATAGATGTGGTGCTCGGTGATCTCGTTGCGTTGCGCCTTCCTGACGGCAGAGAACGTCGACGGGTCGAGCGGCTTCGTCTCCATGACAAAAGAGAGGGAAAAAAAGGGTTTTTAACGGTTCCGGCTCAGAGCAGGTGCCCGACCGCGAGGAAGAGGGGCACGAAGACCAGCGCGACGATGGTCATGAGCTTCAACAGGATGTTGATGCTCGGGCCGCTCGTGTCCTTGAACGGGTCGCCGACCGTGTCGCCAGTCACCGCTGCTTTGTGCGCGTCGCTGCCCTTGCCGCCGAACTTACCAGTCTCGATGTGCTTCTTCGCGTTGTCCCACGCGCCGCCAGCATTTGCCATCAGGAGCGCGAGCATGACGCCGCTCGCCAGGGCGCCGGCGAGCATGCCACCCAGTGCCTCAAGCCCGAGGAGGAAGCCGACGAGGAGCGGGGCAGCGACGGCGAGGAGTCCTGGCAGCACCATCTGTTTCAGCGCTCCTCTCGTGGCGATGTCCACGCACCGCGCATGGTCAGCCTTCGCCTTGCCCTTGAGCAAGCCGGGGATCTCTTTGAACTGCCTCCTGACCTCTTCGATCATGTCGAAGGCGGCCCTGCCGACGGCTTTCATGCTCATCGCGCTGAAGAGGAAGGGGAGCATGCCGCCGATCAAGAGGCCAATCACGACGAGCGGGTTGGTCAGGCTGATCGCACTCAAACCAGCTTCCTGGGCGTAGGCCGTGAAGAGGGCGAGCGCGGTGAGGGCTGCGCTGCCGATCGCAAATCCTTTCCCGATTGCTGCTGTTGTGTTGCCGGCACTGTCGAGCGCGTCGGTCCGTTTCCTGAGGCGCGGGCCGAGCTCGGCCATCTCGGCGATGCCGCCCGCATTGTCAGCGACTGGGCCGTACGCGTCCACGGCGAGGCTGATGCCGAGCGTGGAGAGCATGCCGACCGCTGAGACGGCGATGCCGTACAAGCCGCCGGTGTAGTAGGCGACGCCGATACCCGCCGCGAGGACGAGGACTGGCCAGCCCGTGCTTTTCATCCCGACGGCGAGTCCTTCGATGAGGTTGGTGGCAGCGCCAGTCTGGCTCGCCTTAGCGATTCCTTGGGTAGGCGCGTAGTGGTAGCTCGTGTAGTACTCTGTCAAGAGTCCGATCAGCACACCTGCCACGAGGCCGCTGATGAGCGCCCAGAAGAGGTTGAGGTTGCCGAAGTAGCCGTCGGTGAGGAAGTAGGCACCGATTGCGACGAGGATGCTCGCGACGATGACGCCGCGGTGAAGGGCTTTGTTGATTTTCTTGTCGTCATTCGTCCGGACGAAGAAGGCGCCGAGGACGCTCGCGACGATGCCCAATCCTGCAATGGTGAGCGGGTAGATGATACCGTTCAGGCCGAAGGCGACCGCGCCAAGGAGCATCGCGCTTATGATGCTGCCGACGTAGCTTTCGAAGAGGTCTGCGCCCATTCCTGCCACGTCTCCCACATTGTCGCCGACGTTGTCCGCAATCACTGCGGGGTTACGCGGGTCATCTTCCGGGATGCCCGCTTCGAGCTTGCCGACCAGGTCCGCTCCCACGTCGGCTGCTTTGGTGTAGATGCCGCCGCCGACGCGGGCGAAGAGGGCGATGCTGGACGCGCCGAAGCTGAAGCCAAGGATGAGGTTAAGGTTCTGAATGTTGGCTTCCACACCGAAGCCGAGAAAGAGCACAAGGATGCCGAGCAGTCCGAGGCCGACCACGATCAGTCCCATCACGCTGCCGCTTTTGAACGCGATCCCGAGAGCATTGTTCAAACTTTTCCGCGCTGCTTGTGTCGTCCTGACGCTCGCTGCTGTCGCGATGCGCATGCCGATGTTCCCGGCGAGGGCGCTGAGGAACGAGCCAAGGACGAAGGCGAGTGCCGTGCCGTAGTTGATGAAATAGGCGAGCACGACTGCCACAAGGATGATAAAGACTGCGAGAATGTAGTATTCGCGTTTCAGGAATGCCATCGCGCCTTCGCGGATGTACCCTGCGATTTCTTGCATCTTCTCAGTGCCTGCTTTTCGCCGCTTCACGGACTCGGCGACGAACGCCGTGTAGATGAGTGCGAGGACTGCGATCCCCGCTAATCCATAGATGGTCAGCATCTGTTCCCCTCCAACGATTTGATAGCGTTCCATGTAACGAGGAACGTACGATGGTTGTTGACGCCGCATTTATAAAGGTTACTGACAGTCAGGGTTTGTAGAAAGTCTTAAATCTCCTGGCCCCCGAAGGGGTCCAGAGGCCGCTTGAGACGGCCTCTGGAGCCAAAACAACAATGCAGTATCGACGCTCCCTCTATTTTAAGGTTT
>Ga0114931_10000842_pt1 | contig 38439 bp, 27 predicted proteins | sample 2SBtaG_FD_89579 | JGI IMG/M metagenome (GOLD analysis project Ga0114931, IMG submission 89579) | Deep subsurface microbial communities from Kolumbo volcano to uncover new lineages of life (NeLLi) - 2SBTROV14_V59a metaG | ecosystem: Environmental > Aquatic > Marine > Volcanic | place: Kolumbo... | reverse complement strand
CACATAGCCACGACCCTGCAGAAACGCGGCAGCCCTGGCGGCCAGGGTGAGATTAATCGTTCCCCTGGGGGAAGCTCCGGCCCGAATCAAGGGCTTAAGGGAGGGGTCGATTTCTTCCGGGAAACGAGTCGAGTGGATCAATCGCACGATGTAATCTTTGACGCCGTCATCGACGTAAACGAGGTTCACCAGATTGCGGCTCTCGATCACGGTGGCGGGTTCCACGACCGGTCTGGTACGGGTTTGGGGACTGGATGTGGCCATGCGATCCAGGATGAGCCTCTCCTCATGGATGGAGGGGTAATCCACGATTACCTTGAATAAAAACCGGTCCATCTGCGCTTCGGGAAGCTGGTAAGTTCCCTCCTGATCAATGGGGTTTTGCGTTGCCAGCACCAGAAAGGGATCAGGAAGCCGATAAGTGGTTTCGCCAATGGTAACCTGGCGTTCCTGCATGGCCTCCAGAAGGGCGCTCTGGACCTTGGCCGGTGCCCGGTTGATTTCATCCGCCAGAATCAGATTGGAAAAAACCGGACCCAGTTTCGGGGAAAATTCGTTGGTCTGAGGATTGAAAATCAAAGTTCCCAACAAGTCGGCGGGCAGCAGATCCGGAGTGAATTGGATGCGCTGAAAGTCAGCGGACAAGGCTCCGGCAAGGGAATTGACAGTGAGTGTTTTCGCCAGACCGGGGACGCCCTCCAGAAGAACGTGTCCATTGGTCAGGAGCCCGATGAGAAGTCGTTCCACCAGGGCGTCCTGCCCCACCACCACATCCGCCATCTCCAGCTTGACGCGGTTCACCCAGACGGCCTGCTGTTGGATCTGCTCAGCCAACTGATCGGTATCCATGGCGCTAGCGGTTGATTCCATGATGTATAATTGTCAGCGAATCGCTTCGCTGGGATAGAATGCCCGGAATCCCACTTCTTGCAAGTTTCCGTTGTGGGGGAATTCATTGCTCTGATTCCGCGGCGTGTCGAGACCGGATCCAGGAAATCAAAGGTCCGGTGAATGAAAATGCAGGGGGATGTCCCGACCGGAAAATCCATTCCCGCTGCTTTATGCGGTGGCCGGTTCAGATTCACTGCCGCTCTGGTCGGAGTGATCTTCTTGCTCGTCGCCCCCGCTCAAACGTCTTTCCACCGCGGCTTCCAGGCGTTTCTCCCAGATGTATCTGCGGAACAAAACCTTGATCGAAGCAGTCAGGGGAACCGCGAGCAAGGCTCCGAGCAATCCCCCCAGTATCAATGACCAGAATAATACGGAAAAAATCACCGTCAGAGGGTGGAGCCCGACCGATTCCCCGACGATTTTCGGGGCCGTGACAAGTCCATTGATTTGTTGAAGGATGATAAAAATCAGCAATACCGCCAAAGGATAAAACCACACATGGGGTATCCAATTATAGGCATGAACCAGGACAGCCGCCTTTTTCCCATCCGGCGTGATTTCCGTTACGGTTTTTTCCACCACTTCCCCCCCGGTTAACAATTTCACCTGGGCGACCTGTCCAATTTCCGGAGCATTTGTCCCCTGAACGACACCCCATTCGGTCGATCCAAAGTGGGCCACGGCAATCAATACGGACGGCGCCATCACCATCAGGTTTCCAATATACGGAATCAGCCCCAGGATAGCCAGGAAAACGCCGATCAGCAGGGCATAGGGGAGCCCAAATAAGTAGAGGGCAATCGCAACCAGGAAACCATCAATCAGGCTGACCACCATCTGTCCCCGGAAAAAAGAGATGAGGTATCCATTGATTTCTTGCAACGTTGCCACCACTTCGTCCTTAAAAGTGGAGGCCCGCAGTGGTAAATAGTCACTCCAGTTTTTTGCGATTTTGTGGCCTTCTCTCAAAAAGTAAAACAGGTAGATCGGGACAAGAAGCAAACCCAGGAGGTAGCCAAAAAATCCAAAAACCCCCCGCACGCGTTCCCAGGCCCACGACATGATTTTCGAGTTGATGTCGAAGGCGCCCTGAGAAATTTTTTCCACTCCCTGATCCCAGTATTTTTGGTCAACCAATGTTCCGAATCGACTCTGGAGAGCGTCCACTCCCTGTTTGGTCAGCCCTACAATCCTCTCCCGATAAGCATCCCGATTGGTGTAGACTTCCTGAGCCTGACCGAAAGTTGGAACGATCACGGCAATGACGAGAAGGGTGATCAATATCAGGAATCCAATGTAAACGGCCAAAACCGCTCGATTTTGTTTCCAGCCTCTGCGGACCAACCAGGCGATAATCGGTTCCAGCAGATAAGCGATGATTCCAGCCACGGCCAGCGGCACCAGGACGGGTTGCAGAAAACTCAATACCGTTGCGCCGAGCATGATGAAGCCAACCGCCACCGAGCCGATGGCGACGATGGCCAGAGCCGTCAGGGCCATCCACAGGGTTCGCTTCTGAAAATGACTCGGCAGGAAGGGGGCGGTTTCCGTGTCGGAGGAGATTTCTTTTTGTTCTGTCATCTTATAATTCGATTAGCCGCGCCGGAACCTGTCTCTTATCGGGAATTCGGCAGTCCGGTTCAAGCTTTTTGTGGGGTTTTGCCCTTCAGCCATCGGATGGTCCGCCCGTGAGCAGTGATCCGATAAAGTAACAGGCAAGCCACAGCGCGGCGATCAGCAGAAGTGTGATCATGGCGGAAAATAGCGACCTCACCCGGCGGCTGCGATTACAATCCCGTGCCAAAATTGGAACGCAGCGATTTGGATCCGGCCGCCGAGCCCGCTCCATGTCTGCCGAGCAACGCGGAAATCGTTCAAACAGTCCGCGCCTCGCCATCGAACAAAATGACTCGCAGTTTTTCATTCCACCGTTTTTCCACAGTCTCCTGAGAGACTGTGGAAAAACCCTGAAACGAAAAAACTCTGGTGGAATGAATGGGTCATCGGCTGGCGGGACGCGCGCCAGGATCTCCGGCATCGGGAGCTGTCATCGGTATCTCCCGGAGTGATTTTCCTTTGCAAAATCGCCCGATTCCGCGAATGGAAGAGTTTCCCGGCGGAAAAAACTACCGGGCCGGGAATTGTGATTGAGGGTTTATGTTTACTCTGCTGAAAACAGATGCCGAAACAGCGGCGCGGCGCGGGCGAATGACGCTGGCTCACGGCGAGGTGGAAACTCCTGCCTTCATGCCGGTGGGAACCAAGGGGACTGTCAAGTCAGTTCATCCGGTCGAATTGACAGACCCGATGCTGGATTGCCGGATCATTCTGGGAAACACGTATCACCTCCTTCTTCGCCCGGGAACGGAAGCGCTCGATTCCTTCGGCGGTTTGCATTCTTTCATGAACTGGGATCGTCCCGTTTTGACCGACTCAGGTGGATATCAGGTCTTTTCCCTGTCCAGATTGCGTGAAATTACCGAAGAAGGCGTTCGCTTCAGGAGCCATCTGGATGGCTCCCCCCTGTTCCTGACTCCGGAATCCGTTCTGGAGATTCAACGTTCCATCGGAAGTGATGTCTGCATGATTCTCGACGAATGTCCCCCTTTTCCCTGCGATCGTGGTTATGCTGAGAATTCCCTGGCCCTCACGCAGGGATGGGCGGCTCGTGCCCGTGATTGGATCGCCCGTAATCAGCCCCCCGGTCAGCGCCATTTCGGAATCGTCCAGGGCGCCTGCTATCCCGATCTCAGAGAAAAAGCGGCGCGCCATCTGGTGAGCCTGGATTTCGACGGCTACGCGGTCGGTGGGCTTTCCGTCGGTGAACCGATTCCCGAAATGCTCCGCGCCGCGGGACATGCCGTCGTCCATCTTCCCGACAACAAGCCCCGCTATGCCATGGGCCTCGGGCAGCCGGATCAGCTACTCGAACTCATCGCTCTGGGATTCGACATGTTCGACTGTGTCCTGCCTACCCGCGTGGCCAGAAATGGCACTGCCTATACCGCGGACGGCGCCATCAACCTCAAAAACGCCCGGTGGCAGCTCTGCCATGAGCCGCTGGCTCCGCCGGGTCAAACCCATCCCTTGTGCGAAGGTTTCAGCAGAGCCTACCTCCGTCACCTGATTAAAAATGACGAAATTCTCGGTTTGCGCCTGTTGACCCTGCACAATCTCTATTTTTATCTGCACTTGATGAAACAGGTTCGACGTGCTATGGACACCGGCACGTTTTCCGCATTGAAAGCGGACTTTATCCGCCGCTATCGGGGAGAGAAATCCGAAGGCTGAAAACGGCATAAAAAAGCGAGCAAGTTCCTGATTGATCCGACCATGAATCCACCCATTTTTGACAGTGCCCCCATCATCGCAGCAGCGAGCGCTGCTCCCAGTCCCTTCGGAAGCATGGGCATGTTCGTCCCGATGCTTCTCATTCTGGTGATGTTTTACTTCATTCTCATCCGACCGCAGCGGCAGCAGCAGAAACGCCTCGAAGCCCTTCGCGGCAGCGTCGGCAACGGTGATAAAGTGGTCACCGTCGGCGGTATCCACGGCCTGGTGACCGGGACGACGGATAAGACGGTTTCCATAAAAATTGCGGACGGGATCAGTGTGAAATTTGACCGCAGCGCCATTGCTCAGGTGGTGGCCAGCAAGTCGAAAAATCAGGGCGGCGACGAGGACGAGGCCTCCGATTGACCGGCCCTCGTGAGGTCTCCCGACGGAAAGTGTCTAAAGAAAGTGTTTAAAGTATCCGGAATGAACCCTGTTGTATCATTGAGCTAACCCTGTTGAGTTCAGTCCGCTTAGGTCCATAGTAGGGACCGCCATTTCCAACATCCGTTTTTCCATGCAATCCAACACCGATCCTGCCCCTGCAAAAGATAAGGGCGCCCCTGTGAAAGCAACGACCTCCGGGTCTGCCTCCGGCGTCGTCAAGCCAGCGCGGCAGCCTCCCAAAAAAGAGGCGGTGGTGATTCACGACAAGGCGCCCGCGAAGAAGGCGGCGCCCCCCCAAAAGGAGGCGGTGAAAAGCACGCCCGTCACCAAAATCACACCCTCCACGCCCAAGCCCGGAGATCAGGAAGGCAAAACGGCCGTTTCCGCAAGTATCGGCCAGCCGCCCAAGGAACCGGCTGCCCCGCATGTGGGAGTCTCTGCGCATTGGATTTTTCTGTTGGGCTTGGGGTTGTTGGCCACTTTTGTCTGGTATTTCTCCACCGAATCAGCTCGTCGCAAGCGGATCATTGGAAGTTTTCTCGCCGTCGCTATGACCGCCATGAGTGTATGGTTCTATGGAACTCTGGGCATGGAAAAAGGCATCGAACTGCAGGGTGGTGTGTCAATGGAAATCAAAATCGTGCCCGTGGAAGGTCGCGAAATAACCAAGGATTCTCAGCAACAGGTGATTGCCGTCCTGGAGAAACGACTCAATTCTCTGGGGACATCTGAAGTCATCCTCGCGCCCTCCGGGAAAGACGGGATTTTTCTGCAAATCCCCGGTGTGGGAAAAGAAAAACTGAAGGAAATTAGGAAAACACTCGCCAAAGTTGCCAAATTGGAGTTTTCCATTCTGCATCCTCAGAGTGACCAACTGGCTACTGCCGTGGCCAACGGTGCGGAAGTGGTACCGGGCTACGTGTCGCTTCCCTATCTTCCAAAGACAGACGCGGAAAAGGAACTGCCGGTCAATCAGCGGCGTCATGCCCTGGTGAAAATCAAGCGGGATATGTCGGGAAAATATGTCAAGGACGCCCATTATTTTTACGGCAAAGACGGGCACTCCATCAGCGTGAAATTTACAGGACCGGGGGCCGACATCATGGGACCTCTGACCATTGAGAATGTGGGGCGCCCGCTGGCCATCATCATGGATGACGAGATTATTTCGTCGCCCAATATCCGCGAACCGTTTTCCTCCGGATGCCAGATCACGGGGGGATTTTCGCAAAAGGAAGCCTTGGCTCTGGCTTCCGCCCTGGAGAATCCCCTGGAGAACCCGATTAAAATTGCCTATTCCAATTACATTTCGCCGACCATGGGCCATGCCACGGTTCAGCAGGGAATCTTGGCCGGGATCGCCGGTCTGGCGCTCACTTTGTTGTTTATCGCGATCTACTATCGTTTTGCCGGATTATTGGCTTTAATCGGTCTGCTGATCAACATGGTCATGATTTTCGGCGCCATGGCACTGTTTCGTTTCACCCTGACCCTTCCGGGTATCGCCGGGATCATTTTGACCATCGGGGTTGGGATCGATGCCAACGTGCTGATTTACGAGCGGTTACGGGAGGAAATGGCTCTCGGAAAATCGCTGAAATCAGCCATCAAAACCGCCTACGAAAAGGCGTTATCAGCGATCATCGACGCCAACATCACCACTTTGATCACGGCCATCATTCTCTATTCTCTCGCCGCCGGAACGGTAAAAGGATTCGCCATCACCCTGATCATCGGGATTCTCGCCACCCTGTTTACCGCTCTTCTGGTGACGAGGGTCTGCTTCGGCTGGGCTTTGGAATCCGGGTTTCTCAAAAAGCTCGTTTTCAGAAACATGATTCCTGACAAGCCAATTGACTTTCTCGGGAAACGGAAAATCTGTATATGGGCGTCCGCCATTGCGGTCGTGGCCTCCCTGGTGATCGTTCCCGAGAAGGACCCGCGTGGGGTGGAGTTGAAAGGGGGAGATTCTCTGACCATTCATTCGTCCGTCGAAATCACCAAGGATCAGATCGAAGATTCGCTGTCGGATCTCGATTTGGAGGCTTCCCCCATTATCCAGGTGCAGCATCCCGTGGGGAATGAGGGCGAGTTTTTTCTGATCCGCTCACCGGATGGCACGGCCCCGAAAATTCAGGCTGAACTGGCCAGGGATCTTCCCGGAATCAATTTGAAGGATGCCACGGTCAGTTCGGTTGGCTCCGCGGTGGGGAATACCATGTTGATCACTTCGGGAATCGCTCTGGGGATCGGCATTATCGCGATCCTGCTCTATGTGACGTTTCGATTTGAGTTTGCCTTTGCTTTGGGGGCCATTGTGGCTCTTGTACACGATCTCATTGTGACCGCTGGAATCACCACCCTGCTGGGGCAGGAAATGACTTTGATCACGGTCGGGGCTTTTTTAACCATCGCCGGTTACTCGATCAACGATACCATTGTGGTGTTCGACCGGGTGCGTGAAGGGCTCTCCACGAAGCGGGGAGGGGTCAAGGATGTGATGAATTATTGTCTCAACGCGACATTGAGCCGGACCTTGCTTACCAGTTTGACGACCCTGATCACCGTGCTGGTGCTCTTTATTTTCGGTGGGCCGGGCCTGCGCAACTTTGCCTTGACCCTGATCGTCGGCGTGGTGGTGGGGACCTACTCCTCGATTTTCATTGCCTCTCCGATCGTTCTCTGGTGGGCCAGGCGTTCCGGAACCAATCTGAGACGTGAGGTGCTCGACACGGAGCAAGCCAGGATTGATCCGGTTTCCACGGGCGGGTAAAATTCGACTGCCTGGCGGCGTTTTATGCCAAGCGCTCCGCCAGGATCTTCACCGCGTCGATCAGCCCGGGAATGTCGTGGGTTTCCGCCTCGCGGTCCACTTGGTAGCCATTCTCCTCGAGCACCCCGGAAGTGACCGGACCGATGCTGGCGATCATGGTGGAGTCGGGGATGTCCAGACCCAGATCGAGAAAGTGTTCCACGGTGGATCCACTGGTGAAAGTGATGACGTCGGCCCCTTCTTCCCGGAATCGTTTGATCATTCCGTCAGGGTCTTCGGTTTCCGGAACCGTCTGATAGGCGATGGCTTCGTCCAGAATGACGCCTGCTTCGATCAGCTTGTTGGAAAGAACATCACTGGCTTCTTTGGCCCTGATCCAGAGCATGGTCGTATTTTCCACGGAACCGACCTCTTTGAGGAAAGCCTCTCCGAGGGCTTCGGCGACGTGCTTTTCCGGCATCAGATCGGTAGCCATCCGGTATTCCGCCAACTTCGCCGAGGTAGCCGGACCGACAGCCGCCATCCTGGCGGCGCCGATCTCGCGGGCGTCGGATCGGATTTTGTAAAACGCTTCAAAAAAGAATTCCACTCCATTTGGGCTGGTAAAAATCAGCCAGTCGTAACTGTGGGCTTCGGTCACCATTTTGGCAAAATCCCTGACGTCCTGACCTTGGCTGTAATCAATGCGAATCGTGGGGATTTCCAAAACATCAGCTCCGAGTTCTCGCAGGCTGTCGCTCATTTTGGACGCCTGCCTCCGAGCCCGGGTCACCACCACCCGGATACCTTCCAATGGGCGATCCTCCTCCTGTTCAGCTTGGGGTTTTTCCATTTTTCAACTTCATCAATTGGTCCGCCAATGCCTCCGGCCTTGCGATATTTCCCCGGACTTCCGCCACAAAGGGCTCGGCGTCCGGAGAATCTTCATCGAAAACCCGGACGCTCATACGAAGTTCACTGCCCCCGCTTTCAATCCGCGTCCATACGCCCACCGGCGTTTGGCAACCGGCTTGCAGGCGGGCCAGAAATGCCCGTTCCGCCCGGGTTCGGGCGAAGGTGGCCTCGTCGTTGATGCTTGCCAGCGATTCCACGGTGGCGGCCTTGCAGCGGAGACATTCCAGAGCGACAGCACCCTGACCGGCAGCGGGAAGAAATTCGGGTTCAGGAAATTCAATCGCGTAAACCGTCGTTCCCTCGAAATCGAAACTGGCTTCTCCGGGAGTGAAAATCCCCAGCCTCTCAATCCCGGCGCGGGCCAGCATGATTCCGTCCCACTCTGGATGTTGTGTTAGTTTGCGAATTCTGGTTGGCACATTGCCACGAATATCGACCACCCTTACACCGGGACAGAGCCACTGCAACTGCCGGGCGCGGCGCACCGAGCTGGTGGCGATGGTTCTGCCGTCAAACAGGGTCAGGTCGGCCACCATACCCTCCTGGGTCGTGAGCAGAATATCGGTGACAGGCGCTCGAGGGAGGGTCGCAACAATGGCGAATTTGTCAGACAGTTCCGTCGGCACATCCTTGAGACTGTGAACCGCAAAATCGATGTCTCCGCGGACGAGGGATTCCTCCAGTTCTCTGGTGAAAATTCCTTTATCCAGAACAGCGTTTTCTCCCTGACTGAATTCGCTCAGTTTCAGGTCGGGGCGTTTGTCGCCCATGGTTTTGATTACCTCAATCCGACAGGAGATGTCTTTTTCCGCCAGGGCGGCTTTGGTCAGCCTCGCCTGTGCCAGGGCCAGAGCGCTGCCCCGTGTTCCAAGAATGAGTGGCTTCATCTTATGGATCCTGATTGGCATTCCCCGGTGAGGGGACAAAGGGGCCCAGAGCGTCGTCTCCGGAGGAGGTGGAGCTTTCTTCCGGGGGATCCTTCGGGCGAGGCTGTTCCCGGGGGGGCGCCAGGGCTTGGATGCCTCTTTTTTCGATATGATCGTGGATGACTTTTCGGCAAATGGCGATTTGCCGCTCCCGGCAGCTGAGACCTTCGTCGGCCAGAATCTGGAGTTGATCGATGTTGTAGAGGTAGGCGTTGTCGACGTCACCGACCTGGTCCGCGATGTCCCGCGGTACCGCGATGTCGATGAGAAACAGAGAATGGCCACGCCGCTTTCTCATGGCTTCCCGGATCATGGCTGCATCGATCACGATGCCGGGAGCGGAGGTGGAGGAAATGATGATGTCGGCTTCGTGCAGGGCCTCTTCCCAGTCGTCGAAATGAACAGCCCGTCCTCCCAGATCTTCGGCCAGTTCGAGAGCTTTATGGTAACTCCGATTGGTGACAATCATCTCGCTGGCTCCCCTTGAAAGCAGGCTTTGCGCGGTGCTTCGGCTCATGTCACCGGCGCCGACCAGCATCACCTGGCAACCCTGGAGTTGGCCGAATATTTTTTCCGCCAGATCGACTGCCGCCGCCCCGACAGAGGTGGCGCCCTGCTGGATCCGAGTGTTGGAGCGGACCAGTTTCCCAATGGAAAAAGATTGCTGAAACAACTTGTTCATCCGGCGGGATGTAGCGCCGCTGTTCAGTGCGGCGGCGTAGGCTTTTTTTACCTGGCCAAAGATTTCGGTCTCGCCCAGAACCATGGAGTCCAGACCGCTGGCCACTTCAAAAAGGTGATGGGCTGCTGCCTCTGACTGAAATTTGTAAAACTCCACCTGTTCACTCTCGATTTTGAAATGATGGATCAGAAAATCATTCAGGTCATTCAGGGCCAGGGGCGGGCTATCCGACGCACCGTAGACCTCGACGCGGTTGCAGGTGGATAAAACGACCGCCTCGACCACCGTGTCGATCTGACAAATCCTGTGGAGATCGTCCGGGATTTTTTCTTCGACAAAAGCGAGCCGCTCCCGGATTTCGACCGGGGCGGTCTTGTGGTTGACGCCTATGCAGAAAATGGACACGGAGAGTGTGGTTGAAGCTCAAACGGCGGATAGAGTAAGCAGGGCCAGCAGGAACGAAAAAATGGCGCAGATGGACAGGGTTCTGGGCCTCAGTCTTTTGAAAATATGGATGGCGAGAACCAAGGCGTAGACCAGCCACACAGCGCCGGAGAGAGCCAGGTGAATCTCGGTGGGATGTTGCTTCATGAAAAAAGCGGAAACAATTCCGGCTGTCGTCAGAATGAGACCGATGATGATGAGGCGCACCAGTGCCTCGACCAGGTAGCGGATGGGGGGGAGGTTGTAAAAGAGCTGGCCGTGATTGCGTCGTTTTAGCTGACGATCGAGAAACAGATACATGACCCCGGCGACGGCAGCGAGGGCGAATGCCCCATAGGCGAAGAGGGAAGTGGAGGCGTGCATTTCCAGCCAGCGATCCACTTCGGCCGGTGGCCGGGGGACGGGATCATTTCTCCAGAACAACAACAGGGCGATGCTTTGGAAAAGAAACACCATGGGAGCGCTGAAAACCCCGAGCAGAGACAGTCGGAATGCTCTGCCGAGAAAGAAATACATGATGACAATGCTCCAACTGATAAAGATGAGGATTTCACCGCCGCTGGTAATGGGGCAGCGGTTGTGCAATTGGCCACGCTCCCACAGAAAGAGGGATTGAAAGACGAATCCCAGTGCCATCAGCGCCATGTTGAAATGCCTCGGATGGGGTTTGCCTGAACGAATGGACGTCACCGCGACGATGAATCCCCCGAAAAAACAGAATGTTCAGAGTATGAGAGTGAGGTATTGCATTTCGTTCCCGCGTCGATACGGATCTTTTCCCAGAAAAATGCTGAGACAAATCCACCAAATCCACCAGGGAGAGAAGGTAAGCGGACAGAGATGGATTGCAAGGAGCGCTGAGATATGACCCGCAACCGGGCCTCGCAACCGGGCCGGGCCTGGTCAACGCGGTCAACGACGGGATGAGCCCGCCTATTTCTGGTAAGTGATTTTTAAATCCCGGATGACGCCCCGGAACGAGTTGGGGCTTTGGTAGTCGCCTACCGGTTGAATGAGATCGGCGCCGATCTCCATGGAATCACCCGGATTGGAGGGAAAAGGCCCGGTCCCTTTTGCCCGGCCCACTTCCCGGCCATCCAGTTTGAGAGTCAGGCCGCCATCGGGATGCCGAAAGGCGTCGAAAGTATGGGCGCCGGGGGAAAGTGGTGGACTGCTCACCTCGGTGCGCCTCCCCTCGGCTCGCTGGGCAAAGACGAGTTTTCCCTTTTGTAAATAAAGGGTGTATCCCGTCCGGTTCCCGCCCTGGGCCGCGAGAACGCCGTTGTCCGATTCTGCCTCGAAGGCGCCGACGATCCGAATCCATTTTTTCCCGGCGACATCCGGGGAGAGGGATCGATCCAGGGCGAGAGAGGATTTTCCGTCGAACTTCCAGCCGTTTCCGGGCGCGGGAGTGACTCCCTGATTGGTAAAGCCGACGATCTGGCCGTTGATCGAGACCGGAGCCCGCGGCCGCGGTGGAGACAGGGGCGCCCGCCCGTCGAAGGCCAGCCCGGCTCCGGCGGCCCAGCCCTCGATCTTTGCCTGAAGCTGCCGGGCGCGTTCCGGGTGGGCGGAAAGCAGGTTGATTTTTTCTCCGGGATCTTCCGTCAGATGAAACAGCCGGGCGTCTGAGCCGTCGGGGTTGGCAAGCAGTTTCCACTCGCCGTGACGGACCGCGAAACTGGGTGACTGGTATTCCAGCTTGCCGGGTTTCAACACGGCGTGCGGGGCCCCGTATTGCCAGAAGACAGCTTTCGGGTATTCCGACGGAATGCCCAGCAGGACTGAGCTGCGATCAACTCCATCCAGTCCCGGCGCCGCCACTCCGGCAATGGCGCAAAAGGTCGGCGACAGATCAATCCCGCTCATGAGGCTGGAATTGTCAGTGACGCCCGCGGGAATCGTGCCTTTCCAGCGGGCAATGAAAGGCACATGGATGCCTCCCTCGAAAAGCGACCATTTGCGACCAAAAAACGGTCCGGTGAATCCTGGCGGATAACCACCGTTCCGGTAGTATTTCGGCCAGTCGGTCGGGCCATTGTCGCTGGTGAATACGATGAGCGTCCTCTCACTCAAACCCAGGTCGTCGATGGTGTCGATGACACGCCCAATCTGCACGTCCAGTGCTTCGAGCACGGCGAAAAAGCGCTGTTCGTAGGGATTGTCGGTAATTCCTTCCCATTTTTTCCAGGAATCCGGTTTCGGCACATGGGGGTCGTGCACGTCGTTGGGGAACAGCCGCACATAGAAGGGACGGCCCCGGTTTCGCTTGATGAAATTGATCGCCAGATCGGTGTAGCGCTCCGTCTTTTCCCATCGCTGGCAGAAGGTGATTTTGCCGTGACCCAGTTTCAAGCTGCTGTTTTTTGGATTGGTCAGGATGCGATCACCCAGGCCCTCGAAGGCGACCCGCGATTCATCGAAACCGTATTCCGTCGGCAGCGGGGCGTCATCGACATCGCGTCCGCCTCCCATGTGCCATTTGCCAAAATGGGCGGTGGCGTATCCGGCGGCATGGAGTTTCCGGGCAGTGGTGGGAGCCTCGATACTGAGGTAATTATTCATTCCGCGACTGGCGTTGCCTGCCCGGGAATTCAGGTAGGAATAAATCTTCCACCGAGCCGGATACTGCCCCGTAGTGACCGCCACCCGCGAGGGAGAGCAGATGGGTGAATTCACATAAAAATTGGTCAGCTTGATCCCTTCGGTGGCCAATTGGTCGATTCTCGGGGTCTTGACCACGGGATTTCCGAAACAGCCCGGATCGGCGAATCCCATGTCATCGATAAAGATGAAAACGATGTTGGGACGGTCCTTTGATCGGGCGAGGTTCGCTGGCGCGAGGGCGGCGATCAGCCACGCGGAGAGGAACAGACAGGGTTTGGTCATAGAGGCGACAGGGTTAGGGATTTATCCTTTCAAAACAGAGAAATCGGCAAGGGCGAGATAGATGCAGGCGACGATGAGGACGATCCCGATAGCCAGTGGATAGGTCCATTTCCACGGAGTCAGATCGACCTCGCCCGATGGGCTTTGTTTCCACGGCCCGGTCCGCGGTGTTGCCTTGCTCATGATAAACTGAAACAGCATCAGTGCGGCAAAGACCATGCCGATGAAATGAAAGTCGTGAACCTTCGCCGCCCAGGTGGAAAGAGGAGGAACGAAATAGCCGAGAATGAGAATGACGCAGCCCGCTACCAGGGAGATGTTGGCGGCCCTGCTTCCCGCTCTCGGGAACAGGAAGCCGGACAACACCACCGCGAAAATCGGAATAAAATACAGGGCGTTCATTTTCTGGAGGTAACCGAAAATGCTGTCCTGTCCGGCCAGCAGGGGGGCGGTCGCCATGGCGAGCAGGGCGACGATGCCGCCTACCAGTTTGCCGTTGTTGATAACCCTGGCTTCGCTCACCTGATCGCGTTTCACGAAATGCTGGTAAACACCGAGCGAAAACAAGGTGGCCGTCGAATTGACGGCAGAGTTGAAGGAACTGAGAATGGCTCCGACCATAACCGCGGCAAAGAAACCGGCGAGCCAGTTGGGAAGAACATGGCGGACGAGGGTTCCATAGGCATCGACGGACTTGATCCCGTCACCGGCATACAGATGAAAAGCGACGATTCCCGGAAGGACCAGGATCAAGGGAGTCATCATTTTGAAAATGCCGGCAATCAGCACGCCTTTCTGCCCCTCTTTCAGGCTGCTGGCCCCGAAGGTTCGCTGGATGATTTGTTGGTTGGTGGTCCAGTAAAACAGATTGAGCAGCAAGACGCCGGTAAACAGCGTGGAAAATGGAACCGAACTGTCTTTGCCGCCCAGCGAATTGAATTTCTCGGGATGGGCTTCGCGCAGCACTTTGACCGACTCAATCAGATTGCCGTCACTCACGGCATTGAGTGCGAAGACGGTAATCAGGAGACCTCCCACCAGCAGACCGAACCCATTCAGGGTATCTGAAACGGCGACGGTCCTCAGACCACCGAAAATTGCGTAGATAGAGCCGACAATGCCGATGAACCAAACCGTGATCCAGAGAAGAGTGGTTTCATTTTCGATTCCCGTGAGTTTTTTCAAGTCAAGAATGCCGGACAATCCTTTGGCGCCGGTGTAGAGAATGATGGGCAGCAGAATTCCGGCGTAGGCGATAATGAAAATGAAACTGGTGATCGAACGGGTGGCGCCGTTGAACCTCTTCTCCAGAAACTGAGGAATGGTCGCAATACCGCTCCGCAGGTATTTCGGAAGGAAAAACAGAGCCATAATCGCGAGGGAAGCCGCGGCAATGACTTCCCAGGCCATGACGCAGATTCCATCGGTAAAGGCATCTCCATTGAGGCCCACCAACTGCTCGGTGGACAGATTGGTCAGCAGGAGAGACCCCGCTATGTAACCGCCCGTCAAGGTGCGTCCCGCGAGAAAGTATCCCGTCGAGGTCCGGTGATCATCTTTGCGGGTGAGAAAGCAGGTGCCCACGGCGACCAGCGCCGTGAAAAAGAAAAATGTCAGCAGAGTCATATTGAGTGGTGATGCTATGGCGGGTTGCCCGATGAAATCAACTGAATTCGCGGGAGAAAAAAGGGAGGCGGGAACAGAGTGTGAAGACCCCGGACAGGGAAGGCCGTCTTTTCCGGCTGTTGGATTTCACCGTCGTTTTTTCCTTCCGGTTCTGAAAAACGGTGGTTTGGTGATCGGGCGACCGAGAAGGAAAACTTACCCAATGAGGGCGGTCCTGATTGATTGCCTTGCTTTCCAGTTTTACCATGTCAGACCCGAAGAAATATCCCATGCAACTCAACTTTTGGTTTTTCACCATCGCCATCGCTCTTTTCCTGGTCTGGAAACTCGAATTCATTGCCACCTTACTGAATCTGAAGGCACTGAGTCCCGACGTTCCGGAGGCATTTCGCGGCCTCATTGATCACGACAAGTATGAACTGTCTCAGGAATACACCCGCGTCAAGGCGACCCTCGGAATTGGTCAGGGAATTTTTTCCCTGACGCTGTTGTATGTTTTTTGGTGGATGGGTGGATTTGGATGGCTGGACCAGTTCGTGCGAGGATGGGGCAAAGGCCCGGTCGTCAGTGGCTTGTTGTTCATCGGTATTCTGGTTCTGGCGCAGGCAGTGCTTTCTCTGCCTTTTGACTTGTACAATACATTTGTTGTGGAAGCGAAATTCGGATTCAACAGAACCACGCCGGGCACTTTTCTGCTGGATCTTATCAAAACGCTGGTTTTGGCGGTAGTGATCGGGGGACCGCTGCTGGCGGGTTTGCTGTGGATTTTTGGAAACGTCAATATGGCCTGGCTATGGGGCTGGCTTCTGGTGACCCTGGTATCTCTGTTTCTCTCTTACATCGCCCCGACCTGGCTGATGCCCCTGTTCAACAAATTCACTCCTCTGGAAGACGGTGAATTGAAAAGTGCCATTCATGCCATGGCTGCAAAATGCGATTTTCCACTGACCGAGGTCACCATCATGGACGGTTCCAAACGATCTTCCAAGTCGAATGCCTTTTTCACGGGATTCGGGAAGAAGAAGAGGATTGCGCTGTTCGATACACTGGTTGAAAATCACACGGTAGCGGAACTGGTCGCGGTTCTGGCCCACGAGATCGGGCACTACAAAAAGAAGCACATCCTGAAGGGCATAGTGGTCAGTATCATCACGATGGGCGTCATGTTTTTCCTGCTCGGGCAGATGCTGAACAACCGGGGACTGTTTGATGCCTTTGGAGTCCGGGAAACTTCGGTGTATGTGAGCCTTGTTCTGTTCGGGCTTCTGGTTTCGCCTCTGAATTCCGTTCTCTCCATCGGGGGAAATGTGTTGAGCCGTAAACATGAATTTGAGGCAGATTCCTACGCGGCAAAGGTGACGGGTCAGCCGGAAGAAATGGTGAAGGCACTCAGGCAATTGAGCACGGATAATCTAAGCAACCTGACACCGCACCCATTTTACGTGTTCCTGAATTACAGTCACCCGCCGGTGGTGGAGCGGATCAAATCCCTGCAATCGCGGGAACCTGCCTGGCAACAGGATCAATAAACGTCGAGCTGGTAACGCTTGTCGGTTTTCATCTGCTCGACGTAGGTTGCTGCTTCGTCCGGGGTCATGCCCCCGTGTTCCTCGACCGCGCTGTGGAGCGCCTTATCCACGTCACCCGCCATGTAGACGGCATCTCCGCAAACGTACAAGTGGGCCCCACCGTCGATCCATTCCCACAGTTCTCCCGAGGCTTCATTGATTTTGTCCTGAACGTAGATTTTGTAATCCTGATCCCGCGACCAGGCGAGATCGATCCGGTTCAAAACACCCTCGCTCCGCAGCGCCTCAAATTCCTCCTGATAAAAATAATCAGTTGCTTCGTGGGGGTTGCCGAAAAACAGCCAGTTGCGGCCACTTCCACCAATCGCTTTCCGCTCATACAAAAAGGCGCGAAAAGGCGCGATGCCCGTTCCCGGACCGACCATAATGATATCGGTGGAACTGTCTTGGGGGAGTTTGAAATTTTTCGCCGCTTGCGTGAAAACCCTGACCGTGTCACCAATAGGAACCCGATCACAAAGATAGGTTGAACAGACTCCTTTTCTCTTCCTTCCCCGGGATTCGTATTCCACCTTGGCGACCGTGAGGTGCAACTTGCCCGGATGGGCTTTCGGGCTCGAAGCGATGGAATAGAGGCGGGGCTGAAGCTTTCGAAGGATGCCGGTGAACTGATCCGGCGATTGAAAGCCGATCGGAAATTCGATCAACAAATCAATGATTTGCCATCCTTCCAGGAGTTGCCCCATCCGCTCATCATCTTCCAGGGCTGCCTTGATGTCGGGGTGGCCGGAAATGTCAGACCACTTTTTGATGACGTTTTTGCTGAGAGTGCAAATATCGAAATCGTGGGTCAAGGCATCTCGAAGAGAGACTTCCCGCCCGTTTTTTAATTTGATCAACTTGTCCGCCTGAAACCCAAGTATCCCCAGGATTTCATCCACCAGTTCAGGATCATTCTTCGGAAGGGTGGCTGCCGCGTCCCCCACTTCATAAGTCAGACCGGAATCTCCCAGAGAAAATTCCAAATGTCGGCAATCGCGGTGGGTTCCCGGGTTGTTGAGCTTTTGGTTTGCCTGAAGGGGAGCCGGGTAGGGATTCTTCCTGTTCCAGACAACCGCAGGACTTTCTGCTTCCGCAGTTGGGGGGATCGAGTCGATTATCATATCTATTTGAGGCCGTAGGCTATTCCAATTTTCAAAAGGCTCAACCGGGAATTCAAAACTTTGAAATCCAAATAAACGGTTGTGAAACCCGGTTTGATTGTCATGGTTGAGTGGATTGTATACAAGTGATGAAACCTTTGGGGAGGGACACGGTTGAAGAGTTGCGCACGATCGTTGGAAATGACGGTGTGGTCACCTCCCTGGAGGATCTCATCCCGTATGGTTTCGACGGAACAGCAGCTTTGAAAGAAGAGGCCGTCTGCGTGGTGTTCCCCGCTACCACGGAAGAAGTGGCCCGGGTTGTTCGGCTGGCTGCAACGGAAAAAATTCCGGTGGTGACCCGCGGTTCCGGGACCGGCTTGTCGGGGGGAAGTGTTCCCGTATCCGGTGGGATTGTTCTTTGCCTGGTGAACCTGAATCGGATATTGGAAGTTGATTCGGCGAATCTAACGCTTTTGGCCGAACCGGGAGTCATCACCAGGGAAATCGAGGATGCGGCACAGCCGCATGGTCTGTTTTACCCGCCGGATCCGGGATCGATGAAAATATCGACCATTGGGGGAAATGTGGCGAATAACTCGGGCGGATTGCGTGGTCTCAAGTATGGGGTGACCCGGGATTATGTGATGGGGATGGAAGTGGTGCTTTCGTCAGGCGAAATCGTGTGGTTGGGGTCCCAGTGCGTCAAGGATGTGGCGGGCTACTCGCTCAAAGATTTGTTCATTGGTTCCGAAGGGACTCTCGGCATCATCACAAAGGTTCTTCTGAAACTGCTACCCCGGCCGGAATCGAGGCGCACTTTGCTGGCATCATTCGGTTCCATGACGGACGCCGCCCAGACTGTTTCCGAGATCATTTCCAGTCACATTGTTCCCTGCACTCTGGAATTTCTGGACCAGAAGACCTGTCATTGTGTGGAGGATTACGCTCAGGTGGGACTTCCCAAGAATGCCACGGCGGTGGTTCTCATGGAGACTGATGGCCCGAAGGTGGTGGTGGAAGAGGAAGCGGACGCCATGGCGGCAATCGCGGAAAAGAATGAAGCGATTTCCGTGGAAAAGGCCAAAGACCAAGCCCACGCCGTCCGACTGGCCACGGCCCGGAGGAGTGCCTTTGCCGCGCTCGCCAGGATCCGGCCGACGACCATACTGGAAGATGTCACCGTCCCTAGAAGCCGATTGGTCGAGATCGTCTCCTTTGTGGAGCAGACGGCGGCGAAATACCGTTTGCAAATTGCCACCTTCGGGCATTTTGGCGACGGAAATGTTCACCCCACCGTTCTGACCGACGAAACCGATGGAGAAGAAATGGAGCGGGTCGAAGAAGCTCTGGCTGAGATTTTTCAAAAGACCATCGAACTCGGAGGGACCATCACGGGGGAACACGGCGTGGGCCTGGCAAAAAAGAAATTTCTTCCCCTGCAATTTTCCGATGCCAGCTTTTCCCTGCTCAAACAAGTGAAAAAAGCGATTGACCCCGACGCGCTGTTGAATCCGGGAAAAATTTTTGATGCCGCAATATGAACAATTCCTCCAATGCCGGAATTTCGGGATTGAAATATCTTGCGGATCTGGATTACTCGGTCCTGCAACAATGTATGCACTGTGGGATGTGTCTGCCCAGCTGCCCCACCTATTTGGAAACGCGGCGGGAACGGAACAGTCCCCGGGGCCGCATTTCTCTGATGCGTGCCGTTGCGGATGGCGAGTTGGATGTCTCCAGAGAGTTCGGTCAGGAAATGTATTACTGTCTGGGCTGTCTGGCCTGTAGCACAGCCTGCCCCGCCGGAGTGAATTATGCGGAGTTATTTGAGAACGCCCGTGCCGAAGTGGAATATCATGATGTTCTGTTCAGCCCGGGGCGACGATTCTGGCGGTGGATCACCCTGCGACAGATTTTTGCCAAACCCTGGTTGTTGCATGCAATCGGGCGAGTCTTGTGGTTCTACCAGGCGAGCGGATTGTGTTGGTTTGTCAGAAAAATCGGCTTGACGAAGCTGTTGCCCGGAAACCTTCGGGATCTGGAGCCGTCCACTCCCGTGGTAGCCCGGCAATTTTCAGATCGATTGATTCGAGAGGTCGAGGGTGGGGAAAGTTTTGATTTCCGGGTCGGAATGTTGACTGGCTGCGTGCAGGATCTGGTGTTCCCGGATGTAAACAGAGACACGGTGGAAGTCTTGCTGGAAAACGGCTGCCAGGTGGTGACACCCCGAAATCAGGGATGTTGCGGTTCTCTCCACGCGCATAACGGAGATCTGTTTCAAGCAAGGGAACAGGCGAGGCGCTTGTTGGATCAGTTCGATCTCGACAAGTTGGCGGCAGTCGTTTCCAACGCCGCCGGGTGCGGTTCCCATCTGAAACACTTCGGGGTTTTGTTGAAGGACGATCCCCTCCATGCGAAAAAGGCCATTCATTGGGATCAGAAAATCAAGGATATTTCGGAGTGGCTCTGTGAAATTGGCTTTCGCAAACCGGAGGGCGCCTCTCCTTCAGATGATTTCGAAACGGTGACCTATCACGAGGCCTGTCACTTGTGTCACGGTCAGGGTATTTCCAGGCAGCCCAGGGAGATCCTGGAATCCATCCCGGGTTTGAAACTGGTTGAACTCCAGAGTGCGACGCATTGTTGTGGGAGCGCCGGGGTCTATAACATCACTCAACCCGGGCAGGCGGAAAAGCTGCGGAAGGAAAAGGTGGCGTGCATTGAGGCGACCAAGGCGGACATCGTGGCTACCGCCAATCCAGGCTGCCATCTGCAGATTCAGAACGGGATGGGTGAAAGGATCACCGCCCGGCATCCGGTGAGTCTTCTGGCGCGGGCCTATCGTTCGGAGAAAAAGAATCGATGAAAATTTTGATCCTGCTGCTCCGTTTGTTGTTTGGCGCCATTTTCGTCTGGAGTGGGATGGCCAAGTTGAAAGACCCCATTTCGTTTGCCGATGCGGTGAGGAATTTTCAAATCGTGGGGGATCCGATTGCTCCGCTGCTGGCTCTCTTCATCCCATGGGTTGAATTGCTGTCCGGCCTGGCCGTGATGACCTGGTGGCGGAATTTCGGGCGGGGCGGAGCTTTGATTTTGCTGACGAGTCTGGTGATATTCACTCTGGCGATCCTGATTTCCTGGATACGCGGACTCGATGTTTCCTGTGGATGTTTCGGCGGAACGAAGACCGTCCGTTACCCCTGGAAAATTGGGCAGAACCTCTTGTTACTGGGGATGGGCATCCTCGTTCTTCTCGTAAAACGGGAAGGCTGGCATCGCCGCGGCACAGCTTCGTGAGCGGAAAAAACGGGGAACTCTTCGCGGTAAAGGAGAAAGGAAAAAATCGTCGCGGTGGAAATCACGATTTCGGGGTGTCCGGACCGTCGGCGGGCAGTTCGGGTTCCTTGATATAATCCTCCGGAATTTTTCCTTTCAGGGCTTCCAGGAAATGGATGATGGACTTGACATCTTCATCGGAAATTTTTCTACCCAACTGGTGAAGGGCCATTTTTTTCACCATCACCCGCAGGTTACTGACCCCGCCATTGTGCATGTAAGGGGCTGTTTCAGTAACATTGCGTAAGCTGGCCACTTTGAAGATGAATTTGTCCGCTGCCTTTCCAGTGACTTTTTCCCGGCCGGAGTCTTCCAGAGGGGGATCCCACGGGATGATCAGCCCGACTTTCTGATAGAGGCCTCCTCCCACTCCCACTCCGTTGTGGCAGGTGATGCAGCCGGTGGACATAAAGGTATTCAAACCCTTCTTCTGGTCGTCATTCAGGGCGCCTTCATCTCCCTTTAAAAAGGCGTCGAACGGTGATGGAGTCAGGAGTTTTCGCTCAAATGCGCCAATGGCTTTTCCCATATTTTCGAAGGTGACGGGAGGGTCGCTTTTCGGAAATGCCTTTTGAAAAAGAGTCAGGTAGCCCGGGATCGAGCGAAGTAAACTCTCAATCTGGGCGCCGTCTTTCATCCCCATCTCAATCGGGTTCAGGGGCGGGCCCATTGCCTGATGTTCCACATCCGGTTCACGCCCGTCCCAGAACTCGGCAATATGGACTGCCGCATTGTAGACGGAGGGGGAATTGCGATCCCCTTTCTGGCCTCCTATCCCTTTTGCCACCGGGGCACCATTGTCGCCGTAAGTTTCCAGATGATGACACGAAGCGCAGGAAATGGTCCGGTCAGCGGACAGGCGTTTGTCAAAAAAAAGCATCCGTCCCAGATCGATTTTTTCTTCCGTAAGCGGGTTGTCCGGATTGTTAACTGATTCCGGGAGGGGTTTGAATATTCCCAGCATGGCCCGGTTGACTTCCGTGCCACCGGCGCGGGAAACGGCGGGCGAAAGGAGAGTGAGCCAGGTGATCAGATGGAAGATGTTTTTCATGGGATTGGGGTGGTCGGCGACGGCCCAATTAAGAGACGATTTTTGATTTGGCAAAGGAAAAGTTCAATCCGCTTACCGGTCGAACAAAACTGCCTGATCCGATGCCTTTCTCTTTGATGAAAACGAACTTTCCCGATCAGGAAAAAGAAGAAATCAGAGGGGAAAACTGAAAATTTTTCTGCCGGTAATTTCTCAATTTGGTTGAATCCTCGTCCGGGAGAACGATATTCCCCGACACCTATCCTGCCCGATGGTGTAATGGTAGCACGACAGATTCTGGTTCTGTTTGTCTAGGTTCGAATCCTAGTCGGGCAGCCACTCCCCGGAACAGCCACCGCCGGCTCAGGCGGGCGGGATTACGGTTTGGAAAAACACAGCAATTGCCCGTTTTCCAGCGCCACGAAAATTCGACCTGCCCTGTCCATGGCAATTCCATCCTTGACGGCAACGGAGGGGAGCCTCTCCTTCCAGATATCCTTTCCGTCTTTGATGTTGAGGGCCAGCAGAAATGGTTCCTGAGGCTTGTCGTCCGGATGTCCTGTCGCCAGAAGACTGTTCCCAGATACATGGAAGGCGGTAAAGCGACGTTGATTTTGATCGCGCCAGCGGGTTCTGGGCAGAGTCGCTTTGCCGCGTCGCCGGAGAAATTCACGGGCCGCATCTTTCCTGACACGGGGAGTTCCGTCCGCTGATGGTTCCTCCAGTCTCAAAGGACTGTAGAGATAGCCGGCATAGTTGGAATCATGACAGAGAACGCTGCCATCATCGCAGGTGTATTCCAGTGAGACATACTTTCCATAATCGGGGTAGTAGGGATAAAAAGCTGTCCGGAATTGTGAGGTGATGCCTACTTTGGGACTGTTGAGGCAGGCCAGAGATTTGAGATCGTATCTGGCCGTCTCATACACCCCGCCGCCGAGGAACTGTAGTTCACCATCTGAAATTCGGAGCCTTCCCTGCAAAGAAATACCGCTGTCAACTTCGCTGGAAAGAGTGCCGGAAGTGGTGTTGGAGGCTTTCAGTTTTCCGCTGGCAGCGTCTAGGGCAACCACAAAGGTCCCGTCGTAGTGAGTGATTCCGCCCGCGGCGTAGAGAGTGTCCGTATCCCGATCGACGACCACTCCGCCTGACAGTGGCCAGGAGGAGATGAGTTTCCCGAAAACCGGGATCAGACGGGTTCCCGGCCCAACTCTGAAAGTCCAGAGGAGTTCACCGGTTTCCCCAGAGAAAGCATACACTTTCCCATCTCCCGAACCGACAAATAATCGTCCGTCACTCAGCACTGGCGAAAAGTAAACGGCGCCGTCCGCATAGTTTTTCCAGATCAAATGACCGCCCGTGTCGAACGACTGCACCACTCCGTTTCGATCAGCCACAAAAACGCGCCCACCTCCTGTCACAGGCGCAGTGAGAAGATCTCCCGAGCCGAGTTGTCTGGACCAGGCAAGGGATGGCTTGCCCGGAATCGGCGGAGCAGAATCACCGGGTACATCGCCCCTCTTGCCCCCCGCTTTCCCGGAAAAAACAGTGAGGGCGTTCCGGTAGATTTCGTCGGGGGAAGGGGGTTGGGAATCGGCCGGCACGGGAGCGAGGCTGATATTCCCATAAAGGGAGAGTTGGCACCCACACATCCAGGGGCCCCAGTAAAGTTGCCCATTGGAAATAAGAACCCCATCCTGACAGGGGGGCCTCATCGGGGCAATATGCCGTGATGTGTTTGTCTCCGTCAGGATGCGGACGGTTCCTCCGCTGGCCCGGAAGAAGATACTGTCGGCACTGCCAGTGGCCCGGGTGCAGGCCCGGCGGGCTGGTATTTGGGACAGCACTTTGCCGGTGGCGTAATCGAGCTTCACTCCTCCGTCACTGTTCTGCGCTCCGGCGGCCCACACCCCGTCATCCCGGAGAACGAGTTGCAGGTTTCCCCTTGGATAAGTCCAGGCCAGGTTTCCGTCTTTCGCCGAGGCTACGACCATCTTCTCGCGCTGGGGGCCCGCGAAAAAAAGGTAGTCGTTGGAGCATTTCATATAGGATGTGGTGGCATAACCGGTGATGTAATGCTGGGCGGGGCCGTTTTTTCCAACTGCCTTCAGAAGATCGCCGTCGGTGTTTCTCCACGCCAGTTTTCCCGTGCTTTTGTCAATGCAGAGCAGAAAATGTTCCGAGCTGAAACAGTAAATAAAATCGTCGTTCATACAGACTGCCCGGGCGTCCAGGAATTCATCGTCCCGATAGTGCCACTTGATCTTTTTCGCCTTCAAATCATAGGCAAGCAGAGTTCGCCCGTAACCGAATGATGTTCGTGGATCTTTGTAGTCGTGACCTTTCCACATACCCCACGGCCAGTGTCCCAAACCACGCCGGATTGATTTTTGAGTCTCCACCATGACTTCCGGATTACCTACCAGGGCAAAAAGTGTGTCGCCCCGCTTCGCCATCCATTTCCAGGTTTGTCCATCGGTGATATCCGGTGGGATGGTGATTTCCCCACGAATTTTGCCATTGACGCCATCGAACAATTTGCAGGATTGCGCGTCCCCCATCAACAGTCCGTCGTCAGTGGCAATCATGGTATTGCGGTGAATCATGAATCCTTTGGGAAGATCTCGTTTCCAGAGGATGACGCCGTTGTAGGCGTTCACACAGAGCAGGGTGTTGAGCATGGGATTCTGATTGGCCTTGTGGGCGATGTTTCCCATGGCCTTGTATATCCGGCCTCCGCCGATCACCGTCTGCTCCGGCATGGGGCTGAATTTCGGTTCGGCAATAAACTGGGTGCGGAATCGCCCCTTCACGAGTTGATCCCGTGAGTTGGGGTTGTTGTCAGGGCCGTGATAGGGGTGGGTCCATTCGTCGATTCCGTCCGGAACGGCTTTAGTGAGTATTTTTTTCCCCTCACGCCATGCCGAGGCGCGGGGATGAAGCACCCGGAGGATTTCCTTTTTGAGCGGGCCCGCTTCATTGACGATGACCGCGTCGGCGATATTGTCAGCGAGTTTCAGGGATTGAAAACTCCCGGTCACGGAAAAAATTCGGCTTCCCAGAAATTTGGCCTTTTCCGCAGCCTCTTTGAGGGCGCGGGATTTGGCGGGATCACTGCATTGCACGAAAATTTGAAACTCATTCTCCCTGGCAAACCCGACAACGAGTTCAGGATTATTTTGAGGGAGACCCACCAGACAGACGATTCCCTTCCTGACACCCGTATGGGGCAGGGGAGATTCGGCGGGCAGAATACGGGGCGAAAAAAAGAACGCGCCAGCGAGGATGGCAACAGGGAGAAATCGGGGTTTCATGGGGGGAATGAGATGGGTTTTCTTTTCCGTTTCTATCAGATTCTGAGTGTTTATGACAGCAAAATAGGAAAACTACGGCTCCTCCTTTTTCGCCGATTGAACAAAGGCGATGATGTCCGCCAGTTTTTGGGGATCGAGGGCCGCTTCCAGACCTTCGGGCATGGCGGACCGATCAGTGGAACGGATTGTTTTGATCTCCGAACGAAAAAGTTTTCGGGTGGTTCCGTCGAGTAGTTGCAGCGTGACACCCTCGCCGGATTCCCCGGAAATCATGGCGGCCAGAGTTTCTCCGCCCGAAAGGGTCACCGTGTAGAGCATGTATTTGTCTTCCACCGCCTGGTTGGGGTCCAGGATGGCAGTCAACAATGAAGAGGCCGATTTGTCGGTTAAAGCGCTGAGGTCGGCGCCCAGTTCCCGCCCGACTCCTCCCAGTCGGTGGCACACCATGCAGGTGGATTGAAAAACAGTTTTGCCTCTGTCAGGATTTCCGGTTAATTTCAATACTGCCTGGTATTTTTTCAGTAGATCGTCCCGATTGATGGACGAAGCGGAGGAAAAGAGTTCGCGGGCGTGGGCCTTGATCTTTGCATTCGGGTAACGGATCAGGCGGTCCCGGTTGGGCAGATCAATCGAGGCAATGGAAATGCTTCCGGCTTCGATGGCCTCAAGCAGTTTGGCTGCCGCGGCACTGTGGCTGAGACACTGGGTCAGAATGCTGGAACGCATTTCCGGTGTGATTCCGGACCACTTGCCGAAAAGGCGATCCGTTGCATTCAATTCCACCAATCGGGTCATTGCGGCACGCTGAATTTCCGGGGGTGAGTCCGGGGACATCACGGACATCAGGATTTCAAGATCAGATTTCCGGAGGGCCGAGCTTCTCCCCAGCAGGAGAAACGCCGATATTCTCTTCGCGCCTGCCGCCGCGGGATCGACGGCGATGGCTCTGGCACTTTCGATCAGACCGGTGAATCCCCGGGCCATTCCGGGCGCCTTGGCCTCGAACTGTTTCAGAGCGATTTTTCTGCGATCAAGCACTTTGAAAAAAGCGGCATAACTTTCGAAGCGATCCGCGTCCCGGTAGCCGGGGCCGTCAAGGAGACCAACGATGGCTCCGGTGTGCCCGGTGGCCACTGCCGTTTCAAAGAGATAAGGGAGCAGCGGCCGACGCTTGTCAACGGGGGCCGCGGCGGCATCTTCGGCGACAATGCTCAGGTGGGGGACCAGAGAACTCATCGCTCCAGCGACAAAATACGGGTCATCAAAATGTTCCAAAGCAAGCGTGGCGAGCCGGTGACCGGCCTCGGGCGAAGGATCGTCCCCCAGAGAAAATGCCTCCTTCAGGGGATTGGCCCATTCGTTTCCGTTGGAATGGGAAAGTCCTGACTTGAACTTCTCTCCTCTCCAGGTGAGCAACATTTCCGCGGAATCACGAAACCACCCGTTCCGGTCGCGAAGGTGACGCCGAAGTTGTGCGTTTGTCAGGTCGGAAAGCTTTGGAGGCGCCATGGATTGTGCGCAGCGATCCGACACCACCCGGTAGATTCGGCCCCGCTCATGTCCCGCCCTCAGATCGAGAACTTTCTGCCACGATTTCGGAATCCATTCGGGATGTTCGATCACGTAACGCTGCATGTCCACCACCCAGATGCCTCCGTCCGGACCGGTCAGGGCTTCGGTGGGGCGAAACCAGGTGTCACTGGAGGCGAGAAATTCCGATTGGGTCTCGTCCGCGGCGCGGTGACTACGAAAGGCGACTCCCCTCGGTTCCAATATTTCCCGGTGAACGAGGTTATGAACCGGTTCGCAGATAAAGGCATTGCCGTAAAACTCGTCGCCCAGCCGATTGTCTCGGTAAATGGTGAGCCCACAGGCCGAAGTGATATGCCCTTGTGAATAGGCATTATTGTAGCGATAGGATGCCTTGCCGATGGGATACACTTTTGGCGCCACCGGAATTGCGGGAAGATCGAGAGAAGGTTTGGGGTAGACAACATGGGGATTGCGTCGCAAAAAACGGTCGGGAAGAACAAACTGATAAAGAGGATGGGAATTGTTGCAGCCGAACCAGTTCCCGGAATCATCCCGGGCCCGGCCGTTTTGGGTTCTTCCGCTGGTGCGCTCCATATCGCCCGTGTCGGGTCGGATTCTCAGATCAAAGGAACTGATATCCAGCTTCTTTCCCGTTTTGACGGACTCGATCACTCCACCGCTGTCACCGTTTGCCAGATGAAGCCACCCCTCCGGTCCCCAGACCAGACCGTTGATGCGGTGCTGTTGGTTGCCTTCGCGAAATCCGCGAAACAGGACTTCCCGTTTGTCCGCCTTGCCGTCTCCGTCGCTGTCCTCCGCATAAAAAATGTTGGGCGCGGCCACCACGATGACACCCTTTCTCCACGCTTTGATCCCGGTCGGAAAATTCAAACCGTCCAGGAACAGGGTGGAGGTGTCATATTTTCCGTCCCCATCGCGGTCCTCTAAAAATCGCACCCGCCCGCCCGGTTTTCCTTTGCCGTCAATGCCAAGTGGATAGTCCGCCATCTCGACCACCCACATTTTTCCATCCGGCCCCCAATCCAGTTTGATAGGATCCATCACCATGGGCTCTGAGGCCACCAATTCAATTCGCAACCCCGTTTTAGTCCGAAAGCTTTGCAAAGATTCTTCCAGGCTGGGCGGCTGAGGCATCTTGAAGTCTGGCGGCGCGGCAACCGGATCGTAGGCAAAAGCAGGGTGGGTAATGATGATCAGAATCAAAAACAGAAAGAGCGGACGCATAACAGGGTTGAATGAGTGAGGCAACAGGGTCTGGTCAGAGTGTGGGGGGGTTCCCGACAGATTGCCAGTCCACAAAGACGTGATACGTTTCACTCAGATTGACCATTGGCAGCGAAAGAAGGACGGTTGCGGAGTGTCTTTGCCGGGTCGTTGCCTGATTCTGTGTTCTGATTTTGCCACTCAGCTGTTCGCCGATGACGGGCCTGCGTTTCAGGGAGCTGGCCGACTATTTTCATGGTCCGCCACGGGGATAGCACATGGACGCTGAACGAAGGGGGCGAATTGATTATTCTGGAACTGACAGTTGGCGGTTTCAGGGGAATCAGCCGCGCCAGGCTGATCGAACCGGCCACTCTTTTCAAGCAGCAGAGATCCGGTTTTGTGCAATGTCTGGTGGAAATTTTTTCGATGGTTGGGCGGCTTTCCCGGTGCCGTATCAAGTGATTTTTCGAATCATTGCAACGCGTCCGTCTGTTCTTCAAGCAGTTCGTCGCTTCTCTGAATGTGTGCTTCCGCTCTCGCTGAATTTCGGGTGGTGGCCACGTGAACCAGGGCATCACCTTCGTCGGCGGTGGCCATACGGTTGATGCCGATAACGATGCCTTCAAGATTGCTGATGACCGGTGTCTCATGACGCCCGAAAGGATCTCCAACCAGTCCCAGTTTGGTTCCGGGTGACACGGCTTTCCCCAAACCGATCAATGAGGTGAAGAGTCCGCCCTGGGGGGCTCGTACCCAGGTGGTTCCCGTGGCGATCACGGTTCTGGATTTTCTGGTGGACTTCCCCTGGTAGGGAGGCAGCATTCCGAGATGCCGTAATACGGAAAACACGCCCCTCAGTCCGTAGCGGACTGGAGAAGAATCGAGCCGGAGGGCCTCGCCGGCTTCGTAAAGGAGAGAGGGGATTTTTCTGGTAGAAAACAACTTGCGGAGGGAGCCATCCCGCAGGCCTGTCTCAATAATTACCGGGGGATGAAAGGCTCTGGCCAGTTCGAGTCCACCTTTGTCATTCGGAGAAACCCGTATTTGAGGCAGATTGGGTCGGCCCAGAGCTCCGGCGTGAAAATCGATGGCGTGGCTGCATTTTGAGACCACTTCATCGGCAAATGTGGCGGCGAGACGTCCTCCCAGAGAGCCGTCGCAAGAGCCGGGAAACTGACGATTCAGATCGCGGCGGTCCGGCAGATAACGGGTACGACTCAAAAAGGCCGGCATACAGACCACGGGAACCACGATGAGGGTGCCTGAGAGTTTTCGCAAGTTTTTGGATTTTAACAATCGTCGCAGAATTTCCGCGCCAATCAGTTCATCGCCGTGGATGCCTGCCGTGAGAAGCAGCCGGGGGCCGGGATTCTCCCCTCTCAACACATGGACGATCATGGTCACCGGCTGGTAATCGATCAGGGAACCGATGGGCAATTCAACAACGCCTTTTTCTCCCACACGGAAAGGTTGACCGCCGATATCGATGATAGGATTCCGGCTCACTTTGCCATCATCCCTTTCCACGAGTTCGCGTTTTGGAGTCGGAAGACTTGCTCGCATTTTTTTCAATCAATTCAATAATCATCCCCGCAACGTCTTTCCCGGTGGCACTTTCGATCCCCTCGAGGCCCGGGGACGAGTTGACTTCCATGACGACGGGGCCGTGATTTGAGCGAAGAAGATCCACCCCGGACACATTCAGTCCCATGATCTTGGCTGCCCTGACCGCGGTGGAGCGTTCTTCCGGGGTGATTTTGACCACTCCGGCGCTTCCTCCCCGGTGCAGGTTGGATCGAAATTCCCCCTCTTTCCCCTGTCTTTTAATGGCCGCGACCACTTTGCCTCCGATAACGAAGCATCGGAGATCCGCACCCCCTGCTTCTTTGATGAATTCCTGAGTCAGGATATTCGCATTCAATCCCCGGAAAGCCTCAATTACAGATTCGGCGGCCTTGGTGGTTTCCGCGAGAACCACTCCGACGCCCTGAGTTCCCTCAAGGAGCTTGATGACGACTGGCGCGCCTCCCACCTGTTTGATTTATTGGCCGGTTGCTCTGGGATCATGAGCAAAAGTGGTGACGGGAAGCCCAATGCCGCGGCGGGCGAGAAGTTGCAGGCTCCGCAGCTTGTCTCTGGAGCGCGAGATGGCAACGGATTCATTGAGAGGGAACACCCCCATCATTTCAAACTGTCGGACGACGGCACATCCAAAAAATGTCTGCGACGCCCCAATCCGGGGAATAACGGCATCGATTCCCGTCATTTTCTCGTTCCCAAGAAAAATACTGGGGCGGTGTGAGGAGATTTCCATGTGACATTTGACGTAATCAATGATCCGTACATCATGTCCGCGTTTCTCTGCTGCAACAAACAGCGAGTTGGTCGAATAGAGTTTTTTGTTTCGGGAAAGGATGGCGATGTTCATGGGGGGGAGCCTGGTGACGACATCTGTCCGATTGCGGGAGATCGGCCTGCCAACCATACATGGCTGACCGGGCTTGACAAAGGATTGTTGGAGCGCTTCACGAAGTTGGCCGTGATCAAATATTCTCAAAAACGCGGACCCGAACAGCCCTTCAACTTCCCGCTTGCATCTCAGCGGAAAAGGGGCATCCCGGAGGGAAAACCAGAACGACACCGCCGGTTGTTTGCCAACTGTCCCTTGCCAACGGCAACATTCGGCAACACGCTACGCCGTCAAACAGAACACGGGGCCCCTTCCGGGACAATCGGGGTCGGGGAAATTGTTTCCGACGGAAAAGTGTCCCGGTTGAGCGGCCAACGGAGGACATGAAGAAGGGACAGAAAGAACCGGTGGAAATCGGCTGGCGTGAGTGGATTGCGCTGCCTGATCTTGATGTGCCGGGAATCAAGGTCAAAGTGGACACGGGGGCACGGTCGTCGGCTCTGCACACGGCTTCCTACCATTGCGTTGATCTTGGGGAAGGGAACTGGAAGGTTTACTTTGATTTGCACCCGCTGACGACTGACCCGGATTGCCTGAATCAATGTGAGGAACCGGTATCTTACTTCCGGGAAGTGAAAGATTCGGGAGGACACATCGAAAGGCGTCCCTTTATTAACACGACCGTGAAGCTGGGCCCCCATGAGTGGAGTATTGACCTCAGCCTGACAAATCGTGAGGGAATGAAGTTTCGCATGCTCCTCGGCAGGACGGCGATCAGGGAAGGGTTTCTGGTCAATCCCGCGAAATCGTATCGACTGAGCCGTGAGCTAAAAAATCATTTCCAGGTGAAATGAAAATTTGAGAAAGTGGTGCGAAGGCCGGAATCCTGAGAGAGACTCGCTTTCAGCATTCAGTTGGGTTCGCCTGTAATTCCGCCAACAGATCGTCCAGCGATACGTTGGCGACAGACGTTGCCCAGTCGCTGATGCCGTAAGGAAGGATCAGTTCCCGTCCGTGGATCAGGGAGCCACAACTGTAAACGACATTGGGCACATAACCATTGCGTTCATCTCCCTCGGCGCAAAGCAGCGGTTCGCCAAGACGTCCGATGACTTTTGCGGGGTCATCCAGATCAAGAAGGGCAGCCCCGATGCTGTATTTCCGCATGGGCCCGACACCGTGGGTGATGACAAGCCAGCCTGCTTCGGTTTCCATGGGTGATCCGCAGTTGCCCACCTTGACCGATTCCCACTCAGCGTGGGGGCGCAGGATCACCCGGGGGCTGCTCCAGTGATGCAGACTGTGCGAGGACATGATGAAGAGATTCTCGCCGTCCTGCCGGGATAGCATAAAGTAGCGACCGTTGATCCGGCGGGGGAACAGCGCCATTCCCTTGTTCTGGACAGCGTCTCCCTTGAGGGGCACTCTATCGAAGCGGAGAAAATTATCCGTCCTGATCAACTCAGGGAGGATGTCCTGACCGTTATAGGCCGTGCAGGTCGCGTAATAGGTGACCGTTGCGTCGTCATCGACGAAACGAACAAAACGGGCGTCTTCAATCCCGTTGCTTTCAATGGCTGATACGGGAATGATAGCCCGCTCGCAGACGGTGAGATTGTCCGGGAAACGCAACTCGCTGTTCGAGTCCGCCAACCACTGAATGCAATCGAGCGCATGAAAGAGTTCATGCGTGGCGGGATGGGTTTCGTGACGACAGGCGTCCGCACTCTTGTCTAAATCGCTTCGCCTAAACCGATCCCCGAGAGGGGCCAGAACCGCCTGGACGTGCTGCTCGTCCACTCCCATCTCCAACAGCTCGATCCGGAAACGTCTCTTCTGATAGGTAGGGTCGGAAAGGATGCGCGGTTCGGTGACCAGACGGGAGACCGGGTCAAAGGTGAGGCGCCCTTCCGCGGCGATGGCGCCGGAGCGAAATTCGATCGACGAGATGTGTCTTTCACCGGTGGCGCGCAGGCTCATGATAAAACGGAGGCCACCCTCGGGGGCATCGCCCTGGTCCGGGTGCGGCACGATGGATGGATTGAAAAGACCGGCGGATTCCAACGAGTATTCACCGGAGAATAAGGCGCCAATGAGCCATTTTCGTTCCCGGGAGAGAGGGCGATGAGTCAAGCCGTGCTGACTTACTTTTTCAAACTGAGCCAGCCATTTCGACTCGATGTCTATATGACGATCTTCGAATTCATGGCGCAGCGATTTCAGTTCACCGGCAACATCCTCTTCCGGGAGCGCCAGGGCACGATCGATGATGGTGGTTACGTTCTGGGTTTCAATGGGAATGAAAGGGAGGACGATGACGCGCTTGCTGTCCGGAAGCAGGGTCGTTTCATGACGGCGAAGATGAATGGCATTCAAGTTGTGGAAGTTTCGGGTAAAATTGGGTGAAGTTGGGGGAACGGTTGTCCGGCCACGCTCATCTCGGCGAGGGCGATGTGGAAGGCGAGAGTGGATTCGGCGCCCTGATTTTCACTGACGTGATCAATGTGCAAACCATCGCTGCATCCGCCGGTGGTGAAATCGTAAAGAGCCTCGCCCAGATCATTCCGGCCCAGGAACCACTCGAAAGCCCGCTTGCTCTCGTCGGTCCACTTCGCATCCCGGGTGGCGCGAAAAGCCTCCTGGCATGCGGAGACCATGGCCTGTGCCTCGACTGGTTGCTGATCAAAGACGGCTCGAACGCCGCCGCGGGGGTAGAAGCCATCGTTCCCAATTGGCCGAAAACAGCCGCTCGGGCTTGTCTGAATCGAAGCCAGCCAATGAAGGGATTCCAAGCCAATCTCGAGCGCTTCCGGGTGAGGCATCCACTGACCACTGAGAATGAGTGCCTGACAGAGGCGGGCGTTTTCATAGGTCAAACTCATTTCAAACCAGGGCCAATCTTTCGAGGAGCATTTATGCCAAAGTTCCACGAGTCTTTCTGTAAGGGTCGAACGCATCGCGGAAATGTTTGGTTGAATGGGAAAGCGCCGAAGATATTCGTGAATCCCGAGCAGGGTGAAGGCCCAGGCTCGCGGCGAGGTAAATGTCTCGACTACCCCGAGTCCGCGCTCGAAGAGTTGCGCGGAAAGTTTGCTGTGCCCCGCATTCCGGGAGCGACCGGCGCCTGTACCCGCGGCCCAGAGGGCACGCCCGTGGCTGTCTTCACTCCCGAACTCTTCCGACCAAATCCGCCCGTGACTCATGAAATTTCGGAAACGTCCGCTATCGCCATTCAAGGCCGCCGCCAGGAAAGCCAGGTAGATGGTGGCGAGATCATTGAGACTGGCCGAGGGCTTTCTATCACCAAATTCGTCGAGTAGAACGCTGAGAATAAAAGCGCGGGCATTGTCGTCCGTGCAATAGCCTTCATGGTAGTTTGGGGCATTGAAAATTGCGTGCTGAAACATCCCGGTGGTATCGCTCATGCGAATCACGTGGTCGAGATGGTGAGGGGGAAGTGCCTGCGGCTGGCTGTCGAGGGTTCGCTCTCCAAAGGTGGCACGAGGCGCTGTTTTCCGCACCGCGCAAACGGTTTGAAATGTCTCGACATACCGTTTGGCCACGGCCGGCCAGATCATTTCGCGCCCCATGGCATAGGCGTCGCGTCGAATTTTCTCCATGCGCGGGGCGTCGTCCAGCAGGCCGCAAACAGCCTCCGCAATCGCCCCTGGATCGCGAAAGGGAACCAGGACGCCGCGCTTGTCGGCAAGCAGTTCCTGGGCATGCCAGTAAGGAGTCGAAACCACCGCCTTTCCCGCTCCGAAAACGTAAGCCAGCGTGCCCGAGGTGATCTGCGCCTCGTTGAGATACGGTGTCACATAAATGTCCGTCGCCCCGATGAATTCTTTCAAATCATCCAGCGACACAAAGCGGTCGTAGAAGATGATGTGTTTATTGACGCCGTGATCTTCGGCGAGACGCTTCAGACTCAGGCGGTAGCTGTCGCCACCATCCGCCAGGAGATGGGGGTGGGTCGCGCCCAGCACCAGGTAAACCACATCCGGATGTTGCTGCACGATTTCCGGCAGGGCATAGATGACATATTCGATGCCTTTGCCGGGGCCCAGCAGTCCGAAGGTGAGCAGCACGGAACGTTCCTCGACACCAAACTGGGCCTTGTAATTACTGGAATCGGCAAAGGGTATGTCCGGGATGCCATGGGCTATGATATCCACTTTTGAATCCGGCACGCCATAGGTTTCCCGCAGAATTTCCGCCCCTTTGTTGCTCATCACCACGAGGCGGTCACTGAGATCAGTCAACTCCTCCATCACCGTGGCCTGAACAGGGTCAGGTTCCTTCAAAATAGTGTGCAGGGTCGTCACCACCGGCACCCGCACGCCTTTCAGAAGGGTCAGTAAATGGCTCCCGGCCGGGCCGCCATAGATCCCGAACTCATGCTGCACGCAGAGCAAGTCGGTATTGTTGAAGTTCAGGAAATCCGCTGCCTTTCGATAGGTGTCCAATTCCTTTTCCTGAAGTTCAAACCTCACTTCATCGGGATATTTGTATCCCTCGGCACAATCATTGACCGCCCCCACAAAGCAATCGGCCTCAGGGGCTGCCCCTGAAACCGCTTGCCAAAGGTCATGGGTGAATGTCGCGATACCGCAACGGCGGGGCAGGTAATTGCCGAGAAAGGCGATGCGATGGGGCCCGCGGAAAGGGCCCGGCGGGACCGCCTTTTTTTGCGAAAGCATGGCGCAATAGACTACATGTCGCACCATTATTCAAGCCCGGCCAGCGATCCATTCCGCCACGGTTTTCCGGTTACCGGTCTTACACGGTCAGCCGCACAATCACCTGATTCTCTTCGTGCAGATATTTCCGGGCAATCTGGTGGACCTGTTCGTTTGTCAGATTGCCAATGATGTCGGGCGCTTTCCGGTAGTGATCCCATCCAATGCCGATGAGTTCATCAATGGTGGCCGTTCCGGCGAGTTCTCTGGCGCTTTGCAAGTGAATTGCTTCACGCCCCAGCCACGAGGCTTTTGCCCTGTCAAATTCCGCGGGATCGAGACCGACGGCGGCGATCTGGTCGATTTCATCGAGCATCTCGGTCTGCACCAGATTGAGTTTTTCAGGGGAGGTCGCCGCGTAAAATGCCAGGTATCCCGATTCCAGGCCGAGCATTCGCGTGGCCCCAACGGAATAGGCCAGCCCGAGTTCCTCGCGGATGCGAATGCACATTCTGGAGGCCATGTCACTGCAGGCCTCGTCGATCATCTCCAGGGCGGGATTGTCCTCGTGCAGAACTCCCATGGTGCGAAATGCGATGAGAAGAATGGCCTGTTCCTTTTCGTGTTTGATTTCAATGGTCTGACCGTATGTTTCCGGCAGAGGAATTTTGTCGGGGCCGGTGAATTCCCGTTCCCCAGCGGGAAGTTGGGTGGCAAATCGCGCCCGAACCAGATCTTCCGCCTGATTGAGATCAAGGTGTCCAAATACCCCGACGACCCCATTGCCGCCCTTGACGAGGCGACGGTGATGTTCCGCGATGTCATCAGGATGAGTCCGGGCGACAGATTCGGGAGTGCCGCTGGAATCCAGCCCGTAGGGATGTCGTCCGAAAATTTCTCGGCGAAGCCGTTTCACGGCAATGGCGAAGGGGCGGTCGGCCTCCGCTTTGATGGCTGAAATCTGGAAGGCCTTCTCCTTTTCCAGCACCTCGCTGAGAAAGGCCGGTTCCAGGAGGGTTTCGCCCAGCAAATCTACAGCAAGACGGAGGTCGGGTTGCAGGGCGCCGACTGTGGTTCCAAAGGTGTTGTTTCCCAGACTGCTGTTGATTCCTCCTCCGACGGACTCGATCAGGTCCGCCAGCTCTCTTGCGGAATGTTGCTGGGTGTCCTTGGTGAGAAGCCGACCCATCAATCGGGTGATGCCGTTGTTTTTCTCTGTTTCCGCCAAAAGCCCCCCTCGAAAAACGCCGCTTGCCTGCACGAATGGAACTCGTCGATCGGCGAGCAACAGCACGGTCAGATCATTGTCCAACACGATCTTGCGAACCTCTTCGGAGCGGGTTGGCCGGACGACGCCACCCGCTCTACTTTGCTTGCTCCCGCTCGGAGAGAGGCTCACTTCCGTGTAGGTGGTGAGGTTCAGATATTGGTTCGTCACCCGGCTGATGTCATCGGGGGTGACCTGTTGCAGAGCCTCGACATAGTCCCGGGTGAAATCAAGGTTGCGGGTCAATATCCAGTTGGAACCCATGTCTGAGGCCTGACCGTTGACGCTGGTGAGGACGCCAAACTGGGCACTGAGAGCCTGCCGGGATGTGCGGTTGATTTCATGCCGGGTGACTCCCCCGGATTTCAATTTTTCCAGCTCCGCAAAAACAGCCAGCTTCGCCGCTTCCCGGTTTTCCGGTTCGGCATCAAAGATCACGGAAAAAATCCCGTTAAAAGAGGGGGCGTAGGAGTAGGCTGAGACGCGGTGAGCCAGTTGCTGCGTCTCCCGAACGGACTGATACAGGCGGGCGCTGCGCCCGCTGCCGAGAATGGCGGCCATCAGATCGAGAGCCGGCGCGTCCGGGTGGGTCGCGCCTGGAATCTGCCAACTGTAACGGGCTCGGTAGAGGTCAGTGGGGAACTCCCGGTCTTCCAATCGGATTCCGAATTGCCTTTGTTCGACCGGCAACACGGTGGGCGGACGGGCGATCCGTTCCCGATCACCTAGCAGTGCAAGGATCTGTTGGTGGATTTTTTCAGCCTCCACATCTCCACAAACCACGATAAAGAGATTGTCCGGCGAATATTTTTCCCGATAATACTGACACAAATCATCTCTGGTCAGTTGATTGAACAGGTCGAGATAGCCTATTACCGGATGGCGACACGGATGAGTCGTGTAAGCGTTTTGAAAGAGCATTTTCCCGAGAACCGAATCCGGGTTGTCCTCGCCCATGGCAATTTCCCGGCGGATGACCTCGCGCTCTTTTTCGAATTCATCTTCCGGGAGTTGGGAGGAACTGACCGCATCGCAGAGGACTTCCAGGCATCCCTCCGCTCCAGAGGTGGGCGCGTCAATCCAATAGACGGTGCGGTCGAATGACGTATAGGCATTGATGTAACCCCCGAGAGACTGGATGGTCTGCGCAATTTCGATACCGCTCCTCTTTTTGGTTCCCTTGAAGAGCATGTGTTCCAAAAAGTGAGACATTCCGGCGCCCAGTCGATTGCCCTCGTGAATGCTCCCGGCACGGCACCACGCCTGCAAACTGACGACAGGAACCGCCCGGTCCTCCTTGACGATCAATTCCAGTCCGTTGGGAAGAGTCCACAAGCGGGCTTCACAATGCGGAAACTCCAGCAGTTCGGCATCTTTCACCGATGAATCCACATTCACGCTTCCGTGGGAGTCACTGGTTTGTTTCCTCGGGGAGGGGCTTCCGGGACCTCCTCGACTTTCCTGGCCGCCAGGACTTGGCGGGTGGGCTGGTAGGGTCCCCTCAACGCCTGTTGCAAGTCGATCTTGCCGGAAAAATCCGCCGGTGAGTCCTCTTCGGATTTTCCAAAGGCGCCCACCTCGATCAACTGGAAAACCACGTTGCCGACATCTTCGCTGTCCCTGATGCCCCAACTATCCAGAACAATCACGGCCATGGAGCCGTATTCGCTGTGGGCGTGCTCAATAAACCCATCGAGCAGTTCCGGTCCACTGACATGGCGGTGCTCGATCAGTTCATCTCCCCGCAACTTCTTGACGGTGATGTCCAGAACCTCCCGCAGAAAACGGTAGGCATCGATCTGATACCGGTCATCTTTCTTGCGGACCAACCGAACGGCTTCGTCAAATCGGATTTTTTGCATGGGCGAAATGGGTCTTCTACACGCATCTATTTCAACAGAACTCCGGCCCGGGTCAAGTGAAACCGTCAGAAATATAGCCGACTTCCCGTAGATCGCGATTTTTTATGGGTGAAAGTCGGCAAATTATCAGAGTCAGGGCAAGGGCTTGAATTGCAGAGGGGAGGGGAATCGGGCGGCTCCCGTTGATGCCGTGGTTTCAGGGTTTTTTTACTCCTTGACCCGACCGAGGAAATTCGGGTATGCTGTTGAGCGTGGCATGATT
>Ga0114931_10000841_pt1 | contig 38456 bp, 42 predicted proteins | sample 2SBtaG_FD_89579 | JGI IMG/M metagenome (GOLD analysis project Ga0114931, IMG submission 89579) | Deep subsurface microbial communities from Kolumbo volcano to uncover new lineages of life (NeLLi) - 2SBTROV14_V59a metaG | ecosystem: Environmental > Aquatic > Marine > Volcanic | place: Kolumbo... | reverse complement strand
TGAAACAAATAGTGTCGGAGGTTGGCTGGCCAACCATATCCAAAGTTGGTAAAGAGGCGGCGCAAGGAGCATGGCTCATCGTACAGCATGCCGACCATGATCCCGCATTTCAAGGGGAGTGCTTGCAGCTTATGCGAGAGGCAGGAGAAGGTGTTGATTTGTCTGATGTCGCGTATCTGGAAGACCGCGTACGAGTAAATACTGGCAGAGAGCAGCTGTATGGAACACAGTGGTATGTGAATGATTCCGGAGAATCTGTACCGCGACCGATTGAGGACCCGGAGAATCTAGAACAGCGGCGCGCAGAAGCCGGCATGGAGCCGTTCGCTGACTATGAAAAACATATGAAAGGGCTCGATAAGGAGGAATAAAACCCACTTGGGGGTGAACCCCCCCCAAGTGGGTTGCGTAAGGTTGAAAAAGCAACCAAATTAGTGCATTATAGGGTCGAATGTGAGTATCGTGCGGGATCGTCTAATGGTAGGACACGCCCCTCTGGAGGGTGGTATCTAGGTTCGAGTCCTAGTCCCGCAGCACGAACGAAGTGAGGGTGTGGTATCTGAGATGGAGTACGCGAGATACAGGGAATCGACATTTATAATTAGGTTTCTTGTTCTGGCAGGCTTATTTGGTAGGTAGTATCATCGCGTGAGACAACTATATAGAGGTCTGATCTCCGTGTGTGTGAGGTATAATAAATCCATGCAATATATAACACGAGAACAAATGGAGGCGGTTGACGATAAGGCGATCAATGAGTACAACACTCCTCTTTTAAGCATGATGGAGCGGGCGGGGAGTCATCTCGCGGACTTTGTGCTTTCTCTTGATCCCGCAAAAGTAGTTGTCGCTTATGGTGCCGTACACAATGGTGGCGGCGGGCTTGTGGCGGCGAGATACTTGACCCGGACAGTGTCGGTGGAGTTACTTGCCGCAAGTAAAAAACTTAAAAAGGCAACGCAAACTCAACTTGAAAAACTTAACCTTGAACACAGAGAGAATATTGAGAGCGAAGATGGTTTGGTCATCGTTGACGCGCTCTTGGGATACTCTGTTACCAGAGATCCGGAAGGATCATATGCGGATGCAATACAAAAGATCACTGTGGCGCAGAAAAATGGCGCACGAGTCGTGTCGCTTGACCTCCCAAGTGGACTCGACGCAACCACCGGTGTTGCCTACACCCCGCACATCACTGCTGATTACACGTTAACGCTTGCCTTACCAAAAACAGGTCTTAAAAATACCGCCGTCACCAATCGGTTATATCTGGCAAACATCGGCATCCCTGATCAGGTCTACGCAGACTTGGGCATAGAAATAGAAAATTACTTTGAAGGTGGCGATGTGGTGGGGGTGTGACTACGGAGCTGACAGTATACATAATGCGATAAAGGCCCCCCGGGGGACTTGCTCTGAAGAACCTTTATTTTCATCATTGTGGCATATCAGAATAGAGAACACAGGCGACGTTGCGGTGAGGAGAGAATACCTGTACGATGTGGTCGATATGAATACAGTAAAGATTAAACTTGATTTTATTTCCGGGCTGCGCGATGTAGTACTTACCGAATTGGCGCGGTTTCCGGAGTTTCATGTTCTCTCTGGGAGTGAAGGCGGAAAAGAGCGTATCTACGTTGAATTTACCGAAGCGTTTGCTCGCGTGCGAGAGCTCCGAAGTGTTCTGCACGCATATTTGATCAAGCACGATAAACGGTACACACCTCGATACATTGCAAATCATAAATCTGTTTTGGGAGAGCTTATTACTACAGTCGTTGCCGATACAAAGCAGGATTTCTCTACTTTTAAAATATCGTGTGCTGGCTCTGATTCACCCGAGGTGCGGGCCCTTGCCGACTATGTGGAACACACTTTTGGTTTGATCGAGAAGGCTGAAGCTGATCTCAAGATACACATCATTACCTTTGGGGGTATGTGGGAGGTTGGTGTACAGATCACACTGCGGCCGATCTCTTTGCGAGAGTATCGTGCGGCACACATGAGCGGTTCGATGGATCCAACGATCGCGTATGCGATGAATTCACTTTGTTCGCTTGGGCGCGCGAACTCTTATCTGAATATTTTTTCCGGAAGCGCCACACTGCTCGTTGAGGCGGGGCAATGTTATTCTAATCTCGAGCGGTTGGTTGGTTTCGATAATGATAAAAAGCGTCTTTCTTTGGCAGTACAGAACATAAAAAAAGCCGGGCTGATCAAGAGGGTCAATATAAAAGGGCAAAATATTTTTGATAAACCGAATCTCGGCACTTTTGATGTCATTACTTCTGATCTGCCGTTTGGTATGGCGATCTCGAAGGGGGAGAACCTGAAAGGTCTCTATCAATGTTTTATCGATTATTGTGAAGACGCGCTGAATCAGCACGGCGTGCTTGCAATATATACAAACGAGCATAAACTGCTTTCCGAGATCATGGCGCGATCAAGGTTCGCAATCACAAAAACACTTCGACTTGAATTTATGACGAATGGGAATGCATATTTACATCCAAAGTTATTCATCTGCACGTTCGCTCCCGGCACCACGTCAGGCCGTCCATAAAAGAGTGTGGTTGAATCGGGATATGGATTGGTATAGGTTACATACATTATAACGTCTTTGCGCACGATCTATCTTGCGGACCATCTCGAAGAGTTGAGAGGTGAGTTATTGCGGTTGTAGATCGATGAGCAAAAAATAGTTGAAGATGCGCATAGTAAATTGATAATATAGAAATATGCCTCATTCAGTGATCACGATTACAAGTAAGAAGGAAACAAAGGAGCGGTGGATCATCACTCTTGAGGTGGACGGGGTCGTGTTCACGGTGCAGGTAGGGAAGGAGTATTGGCAGAAACTCACCGGCGGCGCAGAATTGCCGGAGCGGCTGGTAGAGCGGACATTTCGCTTTCTCCTTGTTCGCGAGCCGGTGGGGGCGATTCTGCGAACGTTCGATCTTGCGCTGGTCGCGCAGTACTTTCCGGAGTATGAGCGAGAGATACGGGAAGGGGAGTCAAAATAGCTACTGAGCTCACATTATATAATTGCATAGGGTACCCTGTGTAATTATGGTGAAGTCTTGACAAGTGTGGAAAAGTTTTATATCATATGCGCTATAACGATCTCACTGGTTTTTTGTTTCAGGAGTGATTCTGGATAACACGAAGGTCATCGAAGTGGCTTTATCAAAACTCGCGAGACCCGGCCGTGTCTTTTTACTATTATTGGTCGGAGGTTATGAGGAGAATATTCTCCACGATAAAGCTATGTATCAGAAACAATTTCGAGGCGCTTCACGCGTCAAAAATTATGGATTTCGCAAACGGACACGTGCCGGTTCTTCGACGCGGAGTAGGTCAAACGGTTCGCGATCTAAAAGCGGAGCGCGGCGTTCGTATGGCGCCAAGCGCGGAGGAGGTTCGTTCATCCATCCGTCAAAGTTTATCAATAAAGCGGTTACTGTTGAGAAAGCGGAGCGCTATGTTCCCAAGCATCGGTTCGTTGATTTTGCTATATCGAGCGCACTCAAACGCAATATTGTGACGAAAAAGTACGTTGTGCCGACGCCGATCCAAGATCGAGCGATCCCCGAGATCCTCGCAGGGAAGGACGTGGTTGGTATCGCTAATACCGGAACCGGCAAGACCGCCGCTTTTCTTATTCCACTTATCAATAAGGTTATGCGTGGTGGTGACCAGGTGCTTATCGTGGCGCCGACCCGCGAACTTGCGGTTCAGATCAACGATGAGCTGAAGTCGTTCGCGCGTGGACTAAGGATCTTTTCGGTCTGTTGTGTCGGGGGGACCTCGATCAGTGCACAGATCCGTTCATTGCGACGGACGAGCAATTTTGTGGTCGGCACACCGGGGCGGCTCAAAGATCTCGTCAATCGTGGTGTTCTGCGACTTGCCGACTTTGATACTATTGTACTTGATGAAGCCGATCGTATGCTCGACATGGGATTTATTGCCGACATGCGTTTCCTTATTGATAAGATGCCGAAGGTACGTCATACGCTCTTCTTCTCTGCGACCATCTCCTCACAGATCGAAGGGATTATCAAAGAGTTTCTCCGTGATCCGGTACGGATCTCAGTGAAGACCGGCGATACGGCAGCGAATGTTGAGCAAGACATTGTGAAGGTGGCAAAAGGCGCCGCAAAGCTCGATATTTTGCACGACCTCTTGATCCAGGATGGTTTCAGTAGGGTGCTTGTTTTTGCTCGAACAAAGCGTGAGACGGAACGGCTCGCACGGGCACTTGTTACTCGCGGGTTCAAAGCGGAATCGATCCATGGCAATAAAAGTCAGTCACAACGCCAGCGCGCGCTTACGGGTTTTCGCAATCATCGCACGCAAATACTGGTGGCGACAGATGTTGCCGCACGTGGACTTGATATCGATGATGTCAGCCATGTTATCAACTACGACATCCCCGCGACCTATGATGACTATGTGCATCGCATCGGTAGGACCGGACGGGGCAATAAGCGCGGTAAAGCGCTCACGTTCGTAGGGTAGTCTGGTTTTAAGATCATAACAAAACGGGTTCGGGGTAATACTCGAGCCCGTTCTTGTTATTTGTTATGAAATAGAAAAAGAATTTTGCATATCTCTTGCGAGCAGTGGCATAGTGAGTAATATATATCAAATTACGATGGAGTGCATTTCTTCGTTGAGGAAAAATGTTTTTTCATGCTATTCTTAAGTGATTATGAGTCGCTTTGAGCCATATCGACGCGCGTTTCGCGATAGTGGGCCAATTTTGTTTCGGCACGTTTTTATTTTGGTCAATGCCATTATCTTTGCCGTTGTCGCCCTCCTTATTTTTTTTGGCAATGCCGAATCGGGCATTTTTTTGGCGCTCATTATCATCATTAATATTATCCTTGGCGCGGGGCAGGATATTCGCGCGCGTATTTCTCTCGAAAATTTGCAAATGATGACAGCGCTTCGAGTTGTGCGTTTGGAAAAAGATGGTACGGAAAATGAAATTTTATCGGAGAACGTTTCTCGTGGTGATCGGATTAAACTTCGTCTCGGTGATCAGGTGCCCTGCGATGGGACGCTCATTTCGTCCGAAGGGCTTGAGGTGAGCGAGGCGCTCCTCTCAGGGGAGTCCGATTCATTTCCAAAAAATACCAATGATACTATTCAGGGTGGTTCGATCGTAACGGCGGGTACGGCTATCTTTCTCGCAGGGGAGGACTTTCGTACAAGTCGCATGGCGGTCATGACGGAAGAGGCGAAGAAATATGCCGCAAAGCCAAGCCCTATTCAACAGGCAATCGCGCGCGTTATCAAAATAACCGGCTTTGTTCTGCTTGTATCGATCGCCTTCGTTATTGTTCGTGGACTGGTCGTGCACGATCCGTATGTTTTGATCGTTCTAAATATTGGTGCGCTTGCGAGTACGCTTGTTCCTCAAGGGCTTGTTGTTATCACAACACTCTTTTTTGCGTTTGGTGCTTCAAGTTATATGGACAAGAAAGTGTTATTCCAGGAGATCAATGCGACAGAAAAACTGGGACGTATCAAGAATTTATGCATGGATAAGACCGGGACACTCACCGAGAACACACTGTGTGTTGAAGTGCTTCATCCCGCACCTGGGTACACGAGAGACGATGTGTGCGCGCTCACTGTCGATTATGATCGTGGCGCAAAGGATCCGTCGCAGACCATGAAAACGGTTGCAGACTACGCTCGCGACCATGCGTCTGCCGCCGCGACTACGGTCACTTATGCGCTTCCGTTTTCATCGTGGCGACAATACGGTGCGGTGAAAACAAGCGATGGCACCGTGATCATGGTTGGTTCACCTGATGCGTTCATCCAGCACCTTGGCGCTGATGAAGAGCGACAGTGGCTCACCAGGCAAGTCGAAGTGAATTCGCGCGCCGGGAAGCGGATCCTTTGTGTTGTGCGCGGGAATGGCGAGGCACTTCCACGTTCTTTAGATGGGGTCGATCTTTCGGTTGCGGGGATCTTTGTTCTTACAAGTGGTTTGCGCAAGGGGGTGCGTGATACCGTAGCGTTCTTTCAGAAGCGCGGCGTTCGGATCAGGATCATCTCGGGAGACAATGCTGAAACGGTTTGTAGTATTGCGCGCGAGGCGGGTGTAAACGATTCGGACAAGGCGATCACCGGGAAAGAGCTAAGCGCTTGGGATGACAACGAGCTTGCGAATCGGATCGACGATTACTCGATCTTTGCACGGATCGTTCCAGAGCAGAAAGTGCGGATCATTGAAGCGCTCAAGCGCACCGGCTTTACCGCGATGATCGGTGATGGTGCCAACGACGCGCTTGCGATCAAAAAAGCTGATCTTGGTATCGCGATGTTTGAGGGAGCGCCGGCGACACGACGACTTGCCTCAGTGGTGTTGATGGATAACCGCTTCACGGCACTGCCGGGAGGAGTTGAACTCGCCGATAACTTCATTAGGAATATTGAAGTATTCACCGGGGTATTTATGAATCAAACACTTGTCGGGATGTTCTTTTTTGTGGTCGTGTCTTTATTGGGGCACTCCTACCCACTGACGCCGCTTAATATATCGTTTATCAATTATTTTGCGGTTGGTATGCCGAGTTTACTTATTGGATACTGGGCGATACATCCGGTCGGTACCGTTTTGCCGACATCGTCTGGGTCATTCTTGAAGCGTGTCATGCCGTTTGTTTTTTGGTGTTCGATCATTGAAGCGGCTGCGATTGTAGTTGTGTACGCTATGAGTCCGGCTTATTATTCCGTGTCCGGATCTAATGTGCTCGTCGGGTTGGCGTTCATTATGCTCGGTTTTGTATTCTTTGTCTTGGCGCCGTGTGTGTATCGTGGTACATTCGCATTCGTCGAGAAGCTACAATTGGTCGCGTTTGGCGTCCTGGAAGCGATCCTCCTTGTTGCCTTTGTGAATATTCCTCTCATTGTGCGTTTCTTTGAGATTACGATACCACTTCCGTCAATGAACGCTATTGGCATTGTGGGTGCGATAGCGCTTGGAGTTGGTGTGATTCAGTACATTGCCTCTCGGCAATTCTTTGTATGGTGCACGAGCAGCGCTTTTCATGAGACATCGAACTCTTTATAATGATAGTATGGCTGGATCACGACCACGAATTTTGTTTTCTATCAGTTCTCTCGGGCTTGGACATGCAACACGCACGCTCTCGATCATTCGTGCGTATCTGCCAAGTCACGATGTGCATGTGATCTCATCGAGAAATGCGCTCGAGCTATTGCGACAGGAGCTTGGTAAGCGGGCCACATATTATGATGTGAAAGATTATCCGCCACTTCAGCGAGGTTCCGGCTGGCGGCATTATATGTATCTGGGGATCGATCTTATCGTAACGATTTTTGTGATCAGGTCGGAACATTCATTTATTACCGAGTTGGCGCATACGATACAACCGGATGCCATCATCTCTGATGGAAGATATGGTTCGTATGTTGCCGGCATCCCCTCATTTTTAGTGGTACACCAGGTGAGTTTTGCAATGCCAAAAGGATTTGGTTTCTTCCGTGGTATTATCGACCGTCTCAATCGTAAAGCATTCAGTCGCTTCGACGCACTCTTTATCCCTGATTATGCTGATCCGGTTGATAATCTTGCCGGTGAACTTTCGCATCACTCAATGCTTTCATCTCTTCCACATTACTATGTTGGTATTTTGTCCTCGATGCAAAAACACGAGCGAAAGCGTGATATCGATATTTTATTCAACACCGGCGGATTTTTGGCAAGTAACAAGCCGGGGCTGACAGATGTCTTGCTCGATGAGGCGAGGAAGCTTCATGGGAAAAAAGTATTCGTACTTGGCAATACGAATGGCGAAACGCACCATACTGTCGATGATCCGACAATAGAGATCATCCCGTTCGTTTTTGGTGATGCACGGCATGAGCTTTTCAATCGGGCGCGTTTTATCGTGACGCGTGGCGGGTACACAACAGTGATGGATCTGGTAGAGCTTGGGATCAGAGCATTACTTATTCCGACATCAGGACAGACCGAACAGGAGTATCTTGCTCAACACTTGAGTCGGCATGAGCGATTCCTTGCGCTTTCCGGAGATGAGATCAGTCTTACGGATGAACACTTTGCTCAACCATTGCGTGCGTTTGACCCAAAGTGGAAGACCAAAGAGTCGATCAAGCGGATCACTGAGGTGGTCGCCCGGGCAACACAAAAACGATTCTTCTCCTTCATTATCCCCGCACATAATGAAGAAAAGTATATCAGTGCGACACTAGAGTCGATTGCTGCGCTTCACTACCCAGCTGATCGGTTCGAGGTGATCGTTGTTGAGAATGGTTCAACTGATCGAACTCGTGAAGTTGCAGAGAAGGCACTCGGGGAGAATGGTCGCGTGTATGTTTCAGGGCATGGCGTTTCGAAGGCGCGCAATTTTGGTTTGAAGCAAATATCGAAGGAGAGCGACTGGACGATCTTCCTTGATGCCGATACCATCCTGAAACCGGATTTTTTGCGTGACATGGATCGGTATTTCCACAAACATCGTCGCGACAATATTTCAGTTGGCACGACCGAAGTGATGCCACTTGAAAATACCGGCTTCAAAGCACACTCGTGGTTTGGTTTCTATAACTGGGGGCATAAGTTGACGAAAACATCATTTGCAATCTTTTTTGTTCGTTCTTCTCTTTGTGGCAAACTCCGGTTTGACGAGAGTATTTATTTTGCTGAAGATCTAAAGTTTCTTAAGGACGCACAACAGTATGGAAAATTTGGGTATATTGAAACCAAGAGTGTTCTCACCTCCACGCGGCGTTTTGATGCGGTTGGTTGGTTTAAGCAATTCATTGTATGGAATTGGGAAGCTCTTGTACTTGCAAGATCGCATCGACGCGCACGAGTGTATCGAGTTATTCGCTGAATGAGCACTTCGATCCGTATCCCCACCTATGATTACTATGATAAGTACACATTAAGTTTGACTTAAACAGTAGTGGTACTACAGCGTTATTTTAGGTGATTTGATGCGCGAGGCTAGAATTAGGTTCATATTTGGTATAAAATAGAGAAACCATGCGTAATCTTCTGAAGAAACATAATAGATATTTTCATGATCGGAACTTTGTTGTTGCTCTTGTTATGTCACTCGTTTTTCTTGCGATTGCGCTTATTGTTGACATCTATGCCAATACTTACGCCGTCGAAAAAGCGAGTAATGCTGTCGCTGATATTTTTCTCAGTAATATTCAGCCGTTTAACGTCGGTTGGATCTTTGCATACGGTGCCATCGTATTTTGGATCATTATTATCTTTCTCGGTATTATCGAGCCCCGGCGGTTTCCATTTGCGCTGAAAAGTGTAGCGCTTTTTGTTTTTATTCGTTCGATCTTTATTACATTGACCCATGTTGGTCCGTTCCCGACTCAGATCATACCTGCTGATCCTTCCTATATCATTCAAAAGGCGGTGCTCGGAGCGGACCTCTTTTTTTCGGCCCATACCGGCCTGCCGTTTTTGATGGCATTGGTCTTTTGGGAAAATCGTCGGATTAGGATCTTCTGCATTATTTCATCGGTTTTCTTTGGTATGATTGCGTTATTGGGGCACTTCCATTACTCGATCGATGTTCTCTCTGCGTTCTTTATCACCTATGCTATTTATCGTTTAGCAGAAAAGTTCTTTAAGAAAGATCGTGTTTTGTTCCTTCACGGTATCCCCGAAGTCGACTCTGTCAATGTGTAGTATGTTTTGAAGCGGTATTTGTTTTTTTTGAGCGTACAAAAAAAGACCCCGCAAATTTCTGCGGGGTCTTTATCATTTCTCTAATGTGAAACCACGGCGAACGGACCAAATGAAAGGTATTGATCGACGTGTTTCTCGAATTCACACAGAGCACGCCGAAACGAATCTACCTGATTGCTCGCCACCTCAAGCTCCGCGGCAAAGTGATAGGTATGATTTCCGACATGGACCGAGTGGATCTGAATGAGGTTTAGCTCCTCTTTGTCGAACGCAAGCAGTGCTCGTACGAGCGATCCTGCAATGTGCGGGATACTAAAGACGACAAGGACGCGATTTCTTTTCTGGGTCACCATCGGGTGTGTCTTTGGGGCGATGAGGAAAAATGTCGTTATAGCCCTTTCATCCTCACATTGGTCGATTAGGACATCAAGCCCATATTTATTTGCTGCTGATCGTGGCGCCAGCGCCGCACACATCGCATATTCTTCATCTTCAGCGATCATTCGCGCGGCTTCGCCATTACTCATGATGCCGAGCGTCGGAACATCGATTGTCGTGATCAATTTTTTGCAGGCGCCGAGCGCTTTCGGATGTGCTATGATTTTGCGTACCGACATAAGACCGATACCACTTCGCGCCATCAGGCAAAAACAGATCTCAAGTTGGATCGATCCGATAATGTGGAACGGACACTCCGTATTGTTGCGGTACATGCCAAGAAGCCGGGTGAAACCCTCAAGCGCATCATCGATCCGTCCTTGTGCGAGTGTCTCCATCGCAATTGCGCCAAAGCAGTTATGCTCAATGATCGTGGGTAAGATATTCCTATTGGCGGTTGTTTCGATGTAATTTGCATTTGGTCCATCGCAGATCGTTGGTGGTGTACCAAATCTTTCAGCAAGGACGGTATAGGCGCGATGTGAAAATGTTGCTCCTGCAGGACCGAGAAACGTGACCTTCTCCATCTTTTTCATTGATGCTCCTTTCGTAGTGTGGTTTATAAAGAACTATTGTCCAAAAAAATAACCGCTCCTCCCGAAGGGGATAGCGGTCTTTTTCCTTATGGATTTTTTGTGACGCTAATTCACCCTTCGGTTTGCCGAACTCTTAAAAAAGAAAAATCCGAAAAATGAATTATTAAACGTCATGTGGGTATTGTAGCAGGAAGTGTGCCACTGTCAATGTCGTGTACGAGATGAGTATATGAGCAGATACCCCAGTATGCTTCGCGGTATAATAGATGTGTTAAAAAAATAACTCTCGAGAGGAATTCTTTATGGAAGAAGAAAAACGCATTGATTATATGGACGACGGATTGTTTTTTAAACGGTTGTCACAAGGTTTTCGCATTGGTGTCTTATACTCTAATAAGATTAAAAATTACACTATTATTTGCTTTGTGGTAACGACTCACTGTATAGCAAAGTTTGATCGAACATACTTAAAGAGTGCTTCTATGTCGCGTTTTGCGTTATTCGAGCCAAGTACAATGATTGCAACCGGTCGTGTTGTGCCATTGATATTCATTTCAAACACGGCAAGCATGCCTTCTTTGGCTGCGCTACTTTTTGCAACTTTAGCTCCGATCAAACCCTCAAGCCAGGGAATTTTATTGAAGTTAGAAAGGGTTGCATATCGCGAAGGGTTATAAGCTCCACGTTTCTCTGTCCCCATGCTCATGTGGAGTACGAAGCTTCGGTTGTAGTAGAGATATTTTGCGAGCATAAAGAGGTCGTTCGGACTTGCAGTATTGGTTGCAAGAACTCCGGATGCATCGCTAAAGTGTGAGTGTTTCATTCCGATAGCGGCAGTTTTTTTGTTCATGAGATCGACAAAACGACCAGCTCCCAAGAATGATTTAATGGCGATGGCTGCCTCATTTGATGACTCTTCGAGGAGGAGAGAAAGGAGGTCGAGGACTGACACCTTTGTGCCCGGTTGAAGGCGTGGGATACTGGTTGACGCGAGCATTGAACGGTTGATCGTAATTTCATGCTCGACGTTAATATACTCTACAGAAACAAGCGCTGTAACGAGTTTGGTAATCGATGCAATTGGATGTTCTTTCGAAGAAAGATTCTCGGCAAAAACGAAGTTATTTTTTAGATCGGCGGCAATGTATGATACGCCATCATTGTGCACAACACTCTTGGGTGAATATTTTATATCCTCGGCTTCGGCAATGAATGATCTTTTGTATACAAGCACTGGCATCCCTACTTTTACGAGGTTATATACACTCTCTGCGTTCTCGTCGGCAAGTCTGATACAGCCACCCGAGTATCCTTGTGCTACCGGATCTCCGCTCGGGTAATAGGGCCAACCATGGATAAAAAAGTTTCCTTGGAACTGCATACTCCACGGCATATAGACGTGTCCGAACGAGGAGTAGTGACTTTTTTCTTTACTCTCGATCTTGTAGAGACCAGCAGGTGTTTCCCACCATGACCCCTCGCGTCCTTTTGAGCCGACCGGGACTTCAACTGAGAGTATCCCGTCCTTATATACACGCATGGTCATACCTGAAAGATCAGCCTCAACAAAACTCGCTTTTTGCGCGATAAGATCTTGCTTGACATTGTTGAAGAAATCCGCGTTCTCAAGTGTTGGCCATGCGCCATATTCAAAATTGATCTTTCCATGATCGCCGTTCTGTACTATGAGTGTTGTACCGCCGGTGGTTTCTCGCGCGTAGAATGCTGACATAAATCCGGTAATTATCAGTAAGATAACCAACGCAAAGGCGGATATTTTTGGAGAAAGGTGCCGGTGAAAGATATGCACATGAAAAAAATTCTCGCGACCGCGTGAGATAAGGTCAAAGGCAAGTTCTATGTCGTTTCGTTTCTAACCCGCGGCGAGTAGTGTTTTTGTGATCTCCTCAGTTTCAATACCGTTTTGCTGTGACTCGCGTATGAAGGTGAACAGTTTTCTGCGATTCATAATGAATGTTATTTATAATAGCATAAAAATGATGCATAATCTTTGTCGTGTGGAGCAAGAACTGCGTGCTCGTGGTATACTTTTTCTATGAGAAAATTCAAAGATTTTGAGTTTCATCGGCGACGTTTCATTGGGCTTGCGATAGTTATTTTTACGCTTGTCGCTGTTTTGCATATCGCACGTGTAGTGTTCGGATGGGATCTTGTTGTTGGCGGGGTTGTTTTGCCGATGTCAGTGAGCATCCTCGCGATAGCTATCCTCGCGATGATGATCGTTATGGGTGTGTATTATTATTTTTCATGAAAAAGATCGTTTTTGGAATTCTTGGTATTTTTTTTATCGCGATTGTGGCGGTCGTAGTTCTTCTTGGCCGCGATGGGACCGAAGGAATCTCCGATATTGATAATAAGGTGCCAATCATTGAGACCGGCCCGGTTGTATTTACGGCAAGGATCGGTGAGGTGGGAAGCGGACTTGGAGTTTTTATAATGCCGCTTGAGGTTACTTCTGATAGTCGGTGTCCCGTTGATGAGGATGTGCGATGTGTGTGGGCGGGGACGGTCAAGGTGCGTGCCAATGTTTCAAATGGCACCGGCACAACAACCGAGCAAGAGTTTGAATTCGAGAGAACTGTTTCGTTCGGCTCAAAAGATGTTACACTCATCGGTGTTACTCCCGACATGCATCAGGGTGGCACCATTACTCCGAGTGACTATGAGTTCACGTTTCGCGCTGTGAAAGCGAGCGCATCGCCGGCAAGTCAGAATACTCCGTCCTTACAAACTTATACTTCTGAAACTTTGGGTATCTCATTTCACTATCCGGATACGTATTTTCTCGAAACTCGTGAACTTGGTGATGAGCACAGAGGGCACTTCGCCATTGTTCTCACGGAAGACACAGAAGAGAACGCAAGAGTTCGAGAGGGAAACGCGATTGAGCGCGAAGGGCCGGTTTCTATCTCAATTGAACTCTATCAAAATCTTGACCAGCAGAATGTTCTTGATTGGATCAAGGAAGATCCGGTTTCAAATTTCTCACTCTCGGACGGAACATACGCGACGACGACTATTGGAGGAAGACAGGCATTTCGCTATCATTGGACGGGGCTCTACGAAGCTGATAGTATTATTTTCAAACACAAGGACTCGATTGGTGTTGCGACCGTTACGTTCACCACCCCGACCGACCGCATCCGCGCCGATTTTGACAAGATCATGAAAACAATTTCGTTTCAGTAATAGTTTATGCGAAGAACGGTGAAAACAATCATTTTACTTATTGTTATGACACTCGGAGTGCTGGTGTTGTGGTATGTTGGCTATGATCATTCGCAAGAAGGCGATGCTGTGTCGGCGCTTCATTCCGGAATTGCTGGCATTGTATTAGTTGGGCCGACATGTCCGGTGATGCGCGCCGATGAGCCATGCCCTGACAAGCCGCTTCAGACAACGCTCTCGGTGCAGGAATATGATAGAGCGATCAGCGCGACAACACGCATTGTTGCACATATTACCTCTGACAGTGAAGGAAGATTCAGCGTAGATCTCCCGCCCGGGGAGTATATCATCGGACCGGATGACACCGGGGTGATGCAGTTGCCGCGGTGTGAAAAGAGTGACCTAGTCGATGTTATGGCAGATAAATACGCTTCCACGGTTATCTCTTGCGACAGTGGAATACGGTAGAAAAGTTCAACATCGAACCACGGTAGTGGTAAGAGATTTGATAATTTGATACCAAAGTTTCAGACGATCGTCTGAAACTTTGGTAAATGGGAGTTGGTTGAGTAAAAATAAGTAAAAACAAAAAGATCGTTAGTGTTCTTGTTTGACAAATAAATCTTCATTTAGATCAAATCTAAATGGAAAGGGATGTATAAAACAAAGGAGCCGTCATGCACGGTAGGGTGCACGACGGCTCTGTCTTTATCGATTTACGAGCGTATTCATTACGCTCTTCTTGCCCCGGGCGTCGAGGCGCGCGACCGATCTCATTGCTGTGGGCACAATTTCACCCTCTTTGTTCAAAAAGAAATTGTGCCCGTAGTACACGACCTTCACAATCTGTGTCGGATCGTATGTTACCGTACAAACGAACGCGCGACCTTGCGCATTGAGGTAGGGGATACCGCTACGAGGGATTTCCAGTCCCTGCAGACCGGCGTCCTCCTGTTCAAGGAGGGTAACGACACGATCGAGCTCGTGGAGCGCCGCATCCTCCCACGACGCTGTCATCTGCGCGACGATGATCATCGCGCCAGCCACGATTATCGTGGTGCAGAGCATTGCGATTCCGAGACTCTTGTACATGGCAAATCCTCCTATGTGATTGCCAGTTGCCAGGTTAAGAAAAAGGACGCTTCTTTAAGAGAAGCATTTTTATACCATTTCGTCAAGTCATGTAGGTACCTAGGGTATGTGCTCTCGTTATCGATAAATAGTTATTGAGCGCGCTTCACGACAGGCGAAAATTTTGCTACAGTAGGAGACATGACAAAGATCAATACCGATGCTGATAAGATCGAGGAGCTACTTTCTCGTTCGGTGGACACCATCTACCCGAATAAAGAGAGTTTGCGCGAGCTACTTACTTCCGGTAAGCAGATTGGCGTTTATGTTGGTATCGATCCGACAGCTTACTATGTGCACCTTGGGCACTCGACTAATTATCTTATCCTGGAGCGTCTTCATAAACTTGGGCACAAGATCATTGTCTTGGTGGGCGATTTTACCGCTATGATCGGTGATCCGAGCGACAAAACATCGGAGCGTGTCATGTTGACGCGTGAGCAGGTTGTCGTGAATATGCAGACCTTCAAAGAACAAATCGGGAAAATTCTAGATTTTGATAATGCTGAAAATCCGATTGAGTTTAAATACAACAGCGAATGGCTCTCAGGACTTGATTTTCAAAAAACGATCGAACTTGCTTCGAATTTTACGGTCCAGCAAATGATTGAGCGGGATCTTTTCCAGAAGCGAATGAATGAGGGGAAACCACTGCATCTTCAGGAATTTTTCTATCCACTCATGCAAGGATACGACTCGGTCGCACTTGGTATCGATCTTGAGGTTGGTGGGACTGATCAGACATTCAACATGCTTGCGGGGCGAACGCTTATGCGTCGTTACCTCGATCGTGAAAAGTTTGTGATGACAACCACGCTTCTTGTGAATCCTGTGACCGGGGAAAAGCTGATGAGTAAGAGCTTGGGGACTGGCATTGCCCTCAATGAGCCGGCCGACAATATGTTTGGCAAGGTAATGGCAATCGCTGATGAAGGGGTGATGCAGATGTTTATGGATTGCACGCGCATGTCGATGGACGAGATCGAGAAGAAACAAAAGCGACTTGCTGAAGGGGAGAATCCGAAAAACATCAAACTTGAATTGGCTCGTGAGATCGTGACCATGTATCATGGTGCTGAAGCTGCCGATTCGGTGTGTGATCGATGGGAGAAGACGTTCAGTGATAAGCAAGCGCCCGAGGTTGTGCCGGAGGTTCGTGTGGAGCATGGCGCGGTGCTTCTTGATGTGCTTGTTGAAAATGGGCTTGCGGGATCAAAGACCAAAGCGCGGCATCTTTTTGAGGACGGCGCGGTGCGTAATGTTGAAAGTAAGGAAAAGATCACTGATCCGACTACCGTTGTTTCTGAAACAATTACTCTCAAGATCGGCAAAAAAGTATTCGTGAAGGTTGTTGTCTCTTGACCCAACGACTCGCGAGGTCGAGAGATCAGATAGTGGTATATTCTAAATATTGCTAAAAAGCGCCCCTTAGAACAGTCCCTTACCAAAGGTTCTTGACATTGTGTGTCTGGAGTATTATTTTAAAAATTAGAATATCTTTGGGCACGGCGAAAGACTAACCCTCTCTCATGGAGGTACTGAGATGAAATGGCTACCGGCACTTTTAGTCATGGAAGTTGCGCTGGTCTTCTTTGTTTTCAACCGTGGCGCGCCTCTTCAACCTCGTCCCGTCGTTGCCACCGCAGCATACCATATCGAGCGGGTCGATTACCTGGTTTTTGATAGGATCATTACCGGGTATGCGTTGACCGAGTCCTTTACCGGAGAAGTTCTGTTCTATTTTGAGGAGGATCCGGTCGAGTGGCGATTCGAAGATGTTAATGTCGATAGCATCGATGATCTTGTTTACGTTATCCCGGCACAATGGGGAGCGGAGATTGGAACAGTTCGTGGCTTTGTGGAAAAGGTTGCTCTCGGAATGGGGGACGGTCATTTTTCCATGATCACGAATGTGATAAAAAAGTATAATGGTGCTGCTTGAGCTGGTCGGCATCTCGCTTCAGGCGGGATGCCGATTTTTTTTGTTTTTCGCGCGGGAATCTCGTATAATAAAAGTAATGGAACAGAAACGATCAGCGGGAATAATAATCAATGACGGTGCAATCCTTCTTATGCATCGTGTTCGAGACGGCAAAGAGTTTTATGCGTTCCCTGGAGGTGGGATCGAGCAGGGTGAAGAACCTTCTGAGACAGTAGTACGTGAGGTAAAAGAAGAAACGGGGCTTGATGTTGTGTGTGGTGATCTTGTTTATCGTACACACGGTGGCTTGCGAAGCGAGCAATTTTTTTATGTTTGTGAATATCAGGGCGGCGAGGCGAAACTCCCGATTGATTCTCCTGAAAATATGCGTATGAAAGATGGCAGACAGTATTATAAGCCGGAGTGGATCTCCCTCTCACAGCTTGAAGAGCTTATTGTTTACCCCGTCGAAATAAAGGATGCAGTTCTCAGCGATGCACCTGTCGGCTTTCGAGAGGCGAGGGAGTTTTCTTTATAAGGTAATACCAAAGTTTCGGGTAACTGCCTAAAACTTTGGTATTTAGATGGTAGATATTGGCAAAAGATGTGCTATTATAAGTGTATGCAACGGCAAAAGAGCAGTACACTCGTCGTCCTTTTTCTTATTTTTGTTGCGCTCGGAGTAAGTGCGTATTACTATCCCATTCTTCCTGAAAAGATGGTCACACACTGGGGTGCCGGCGGAGAGCCAAACAGGTTTACCGGAAAGAGTTTTGGGGCGTTCATGATACCGGTTATGATCGCGGTGCTTTTTCTTCTGTTTCAGTTCTTACCGATGATCGATCCGCTTGCGCGCAACTACAAGAAGTTCAGGAAGTATTACAATGGCTTTATTGTTGCCATTACTGCTTTTCTATTTTATGTCCATGCACTTATGATCCTTTGGAACGTGGGAGTTCGGTTCAATATGAGTACCTTAATGATCATTCCGATCGCCGCACTGTTCTTTTTTATCGGGGTACTACTCGATCACGTCGAGCAAAACTGGTTCGTTGGGATCAGAACGCCGTGGACGCTTTCAAGCAAGGAGGTGTGGAGCAAAACAAACAAGATGGGGGCGACCCTCTTTAAATTTGCAGGTTTGATCGCACTTGTCGGACTCTTTTTCGGTGAGAATGGGATCTTTTTTGTTGTTATCCCCGCTGTCAGCGTTGCGTTTTATACGATCATCTATTCATATTTTGTGTATCGAAAAACTAAAAAGTAATAATGCATCATCACCCGCACAAGTATAATCCGGCATACATTCACCACAATAACAATAGTTTCTCAGAAAACATTCGTGAGATCGTCTTTGGGGCGCAGGATGGGATGGTTTCAACCCTCGGAGCGATCACCGGAATCGCTGTTGGCAGTCAGAGTCATTTTGCGGTTATTCTCGCCGGGATCGCGATCATTTCCGTGGAGTCCGTTTCCATGGCGATAGGTTCGTATATCTCAACGCTCTCGGAACGGAGGATGATGGAGCGAATTTTACATGAAGAGCGCGAAGAGATAAATGATTACCCGAAAGAAGAAGAGCTCGAGCTTGAAGAACTCTATATCAAAGATGGGTGGCCGGAGGCACTTGCAAAAGAAATGGCGCGTACAGCAGCGCAAGACGAGCACCTTATGCTGAAAGAAATGGCGTATCGAGAGCTCAACATTTCATCTGAATCAATGGAGCATCCGCTGAAGAATGGTGTCTTTATGTTCTTTTCGTATATTGTCGGGGGACTCATTCCGCTATCTTCATATTTCTTCTTGCCACTGGGAGTGGCAATTGCCGTATCAACAGGAGTAACACTACTCGGTCTGTTTGCGCTCGGTGCCGGCGTCTCACACTTTACCAAGCAGCGGTGGTTTACGGCAGGTGCTCGCACCTTTGTTTTTGGCGGGGTTGCGCTTCTTGTTGGCTATCTCGTTGGCGTGCTTGTTCCAATGGTTGGAATGTAGTGAGCGATGTTATAACGCTCTGTCTTAAACCAGAGTCAAGTCCATAGAGTTCAGCCGGCGGGAGCAAATTTTGCTCCAGCCGGTTTTTTATGTCTACAAATGATACACTACGTCTTTTCGTTCGACGACAATCTCCCATTTGTTGAGTTTTGCGATCCGGTAGAGTTCGCTATTCGGGTTAAAGCAGATCGGTCGTTCGACCATTTCAAGGAATGCGATGTCGTCTTTTGTATCGCCGACACCGATCGAGCCCGTCAGTGTCAGATGTTCTTTTTCAACAGCGCGCTTGACGATATTGCTTTTGTTGGCGATCAGGTGCAGGTCGACCACGTTGCCGGTAAACTGATCTTGCGGACCAAGTTCATAGAATCTCCCATAGATCTTGTCAAAGCCGAGTCGATGACAGAACTCATCGAGGATCCCTTTTGGTGACTGCGAGATCGCCAGGAGGAAGTAGCCGTCTTTTTTGAGGTCACGAACCAGATCACGCGTGAATATATAGGTTTGGTCTTTTTTCTCTTTGGCGATCTTTGTGCTGATGTGAGCAAAGTCTTTGAATGCAACACCGCGGATATGTTTGATGAACGTATTGATAACGGCACCAATATAGTCATCGTATGTACCCTTTCGATTGAGCCATTGTTGATATTCCTTTGCATATTCATCTTTTGCTGTGGGGGGAAAATATCCAACCTTGATCATCGCATTGACGAGCTCGATGAGCAAGCTCGAACGGAAGATCGTACCATCAACATCAAATATTGCCACCTTCTTCATATTCCAATCATAGCACAAAAATACCCGATACCAGTACGTGGCCGAGCATCATAGATAGTATTTTTTTGGAAACAAAAGAGTCATCGTGCCCGTACTCTTAATAATATTTTCTCGTTGAGCTTCGGAGGTTACTCGTCTCGCAGAGGAGCTTTTTCTACCATCTTTATGATCGTGTCCTCGTCATCCGTAATCGTGTAGAGTTTCATGTCTCTTTTGCTGATACTTTTATGTTTCTCTGCAAGGTTTTTCTTAATGAATGCATCAAGAGGATTCCAATAATCGGTGCCGACCAAGATGATCGGAATTGGTGCGATACGGTGGGTCTGTACCAGAGTGAGGATTTCAAAGAACTCATCAAGTGTTCCGAAACCGCCGGGGAAGTAGAGGTATGCTTCTGCTGCAAAAGAAAGTGCGACTTTCCGACTGAAAAAGTAATGAAACTCGGTTGATTTGGTTACATAGGGGTTTGTTACCTGTTCGGAAGGAAGTTTGATATTAAGCCCGAGTGAAGGTCCTCCCGCGTCGTGGGCACCGCGATTCGCCGCTTCCATAATGCCCGGTCCACCACCGGTGACAATAGCGTAGCCGAGTTTTGAGAGTCGTTCCGCAATCGACTGTGCTTTTTTGTAATGGATATTCGTCTCTTTCAGGCGTGCTGGTCCAAAGAAGGTCACCGACTTAGGGTAATCTCTGAGGAATGAAAAGCCACGTGCGAATTCATTGGTTATTCGCGAGACCCGTTTTTTCGACTCTTGTTCAATATGCTTTTTAGTGAGCTTTACATGACAGAGCTTCGTCTCTGGAACATTAATAATCGGTTTTTGTTTTTTCATACTATTATTTGGTATCTTTAAGGGTTAAACTTTGTAAAAGACCGAGAAATACTATGCCACCGAGCACAATGAATAAATAACGATAGTTATTATCAAAGAGGGGGAGAAGCAGTGTTGCTATAATCGGGGAGATAATATAGGCGACCGAACGTGTGTTCCTGAATACGGACAAGAGCGCCGCATCGCCACCGTCAATATGTTTAAAGAAGTAGGTTTCGTCCATAACCTCTATCATGCTGGCGCCGACACGGGTGGCAAAAAAGAGCGCCGACCATACAATAATACTGGTAGAATCAACAAACGCCAGGGCACCGGTTGAGATGGCGGTAATGACGATACCGATGCTCAAGAACTCTTTTTCGCCCCATTTTTTATCCGCAAGAGTGCCGACTGGTAGTTCCAGCAGAATAAATGGCAGAAGCATGAAGGTGAAAATGATTCCGATTTCTCTCCAAGCAAGCCCAATCTCGTTATGGAGATAGACCGGGGTGTAAATCACCATCCAAGAGTAGAAGAAGCGAAGCAAGAACTCGGTACTGAGGATCTTAACAATATCGCGCTCTTTTTTTAGTACTCGGACCGTTTCAAGGAGTGGAAACATTTCGTATTCCGGGTCTTTGAACATTCTTAATTTGAAGTACAGCAGTAATGCAATCGGAATTTCAAATAACGCTGCTACGATATATATTCGCCAGTACTGACTGTCGGAGAGGATAAAACCGACTGCGAGTGGTGAAAGTACCCATGCAAGACTGGTAACCGTGAGGTAGGCGCCACGTATGCCACCGGTGTCGGCATCTTGGGAATAGCTTTCAACGAATATATCAAGGTTGTATCGAAGCATTGATAAGATCGTTAAATAGGATATAAAAGCGCCGATCAAAAAAAAGACATTCCGGGAGAACGCAAGTGTAAGGAGAAGGGCACTCTGAATGACAAGAAGCGCTATTGTTGTACGAAAGTTGCCAAAACGGCGCAGTATCCTCGGCATGTTGATCAGAAAGACAAGTGTAAATGCCGCTCCAACGGTATAGAGAATACCAACCATTGGCGTGTACTGTTCAAGAAATGTTGAGTTTATGTATGCCGGGAATGAGATCGTCAGTGCCAGAAAAAAGGTCAGTATGTACATCACCCGAAACACTCCGTCATTCTTTCGTAGGTCCTTCAGCATATATGCGCCCAATTATAGCATATTCAACCGAAGAAGGTATCACAAAACCCCCCACTGAGAACTTTCCTAAGCGGGGGTTTTTGAGTGCGTTGCTTTTAGCAATAATATTGCTTAAAATTGTCCGTAATACGAAGAACATGCGCAATAACTCCTTTTCCTTACTTTTCTTGCGCTACACTCCAATAAGTACCGGCAGGACGATCGGGCGCTTGGCTGTTTGCTGGAGAAGAAAAGCGCTCAATTGGTCGGATATTTGCCCTTTAATGAAGTCAAATTCGATAGGGTTCATACCGGCAGTGATATCTTCGATCGATTTTTTTGTAATATAGCGTGCCTGGCGCAGAAGATCTTGTGATTCTTTCAAATACACAAATCCGCGCGAGATGATGTCAGGCGACTTTCGTACCTTCCCAGTTCGGGTATCTACAATGGCGATAACGACGAAAATGCCATCCTGGGAGAGCATTTGCCGGTCACGGATGACGACTTCCTTGACATCGCCCACCGAGAATCCATCTACCATGACGATATTTGATGGCGCTTTTTCTTTGAGGATGTTGATCTTTTCACCTTTGTCGGTGATTTCGATTATCATGCCATCATCGGGAATAATAATATTCTCTCGTGGCATCCCCGCGCGCTCGGCGACCTCGGCATGAACGCGAAGCATAGAATGGTATCCGTAGCCCGGCATGAAGAATTTTGCGTGTACTTGCTTGTTGAACCATGCAAGCTCTTCTTGTTTGCCGTGCCCGGTTGAATGCACTTCCGCTGTGCGATAGTGAATGATCTTTGCCCCGTGTCGATAGAGATTATCTTTGAGTTTTTGAACACTGATCTCATTGCCCGGAATGACCGATGATGAAAGAACGACCGTATCGCGAGCATTGAGTTTGATGAACTTGTGCTTGTGTGTTGATATGCGCATCAATGCCGCAAATTCTTCTCCTTGAGCACCGGTAGCAATGACGACAATCCGATCCGGTGGGTAATTCTCGGCTTCGGCTACCGGGATGATCGTGTCTTTTTTGGCTTTTAAGAGACCCGCTTTTTGTGCAACTTCGAGGTTTGTTTTAATACTACGCCCTTCCGGGATCACCTTCTTCCCGTATTTTTCGCACATGCCGACGATCTTGATCATGCGTTCAAATTGCGAGGCGAAGGTTCCGATAATGAGCCGTCCCGGAGCATCTTTGATGATCTTCTCAATGTTTGCGTGGATTGTCTTTTCGGTAATTGAAAAGCCCGGTTGTTCGGCGTTGGTCGAATCCGCGATGAAGAGAAGATTTTTCTGCTTGCCGAGTTCGCCCCATGTTTTTTCCTCGCGCTTTGACGGTTTTCCGTTCTCGTGATCAAGTTTGAGATCGCCGGTTATGACAACATTGCCGTCCGGTGTCTGGATCGATACACCCATTGAATCGGGAATCGAGTGGGTTACCGGAAAGAACTTCACTGCAAGGGATTTGAAAGTAACTTTATCGCCCGGTTCGACGACGTGCATATCGAGTGGTGGAAGATGCGGGTACTCCTCTTGGCGTTTCTTGATCATGATCGTGGTCAGTTCGCGCGTAAAGATTGGCGGGTTACCGATCTTTTTCATGATATAAGGAATCCCACCGATGTGGTCGAGGTGACCATGGGTAATAATAACGCCACGTATCCGGTCTTTGTTTTCTTCGAGGTATTTCGTATTCGGGAGGACGTAGTCAATTCCCGGTGCTTCCTCTTCGCCGACAAATTGAAATCCTACGTCCATAACAACGATGTCACTTCCATATTCGACGACTAACATATTCTTGCCGACTTCTTCGACACCTCCAAGGGGGATGATGCGAATATTCTCTCCCACGGGTGGGATGATCACCGATGCTTCTTTTTTCGTGCTCCTTCCAGAATTTGATGATTCATGGCGGGAAGGTCTTCTATTGGCAGTCGTACGACCGCGTGTGCTTGGTCGCTTACCTTTGGAGCGTTTTGTGTTTGCACCGCTTTTCTCCGATGTTTTTGTATTTCCTGCCGACTTTCGTGGGAACTTGTGCTCGGTCGTTACTTTTACTTTTTGTGTCCGTTTTTTTCGTACGGTATGTTCCGTAGTCTTCTTACTTTTTCCAGTCATAGTGTTTCTTAATGTTATAAAATTATCGTATTAATGTGTTATTGAGTTTACGGGTGCAAAGATCTTCCACACTCTGTTGGTCTCGCTATACCACTGATAAATATTCATGAACCGTTCCGACGGGGTTGTGATCTGTTCAAGCTTGACTCCATGTATCTCTTGGGGGATGAGGTAAATAAAATCAGGAGAATAAATGAATACCGCAGGAATGTCGCTAGCGATCTCATCTTCAAAGGATTCATATTTTGGCACTCGATCGGTAACGTTAACAATGCTTCGTATGCTCTCAAGCAGCTTATCGACCATAATGTTCGCGTACATGGCGATATTCTGTCCCGGATCAAGTCGCTTTGACGAATGCCAAAATGAGAACAGGTCGGAGCTTCGTTCGATGAAGTTACCAAAGAGCAATGCGTCATACTCGCGCGGCCTGATAACATTTTCTTTGAGGTCGCCGATCTCAAAGATCTTAATATCTACGCTCGCGCCAAGTTTTTCCCACATTACCTTGATAAGATGTGCCGTATCTTTGAGTTGGGGAATATTCGATGTTGAGATCGAGAACGAAAGGGGTGTGACGGTTCCTTTGGTCTTCTTTTCACGTACCCCGGTCTCGTCGTTCATTTTCCACCCCGCATCATCAAGGATCGTTTGTGCCTCTTCTTGGCGCTCCTCAAGAGAAGAGGTTGAGCTTGCCATCGCGCGGTATCCGGTCGCTCCCGGCGGGATCGGAGAATCAATAGCGGTTGCGTATCCACCTAACACTTTGGTAACGATATCCTCTCGATCGAGCGAAAGGTTGAGCGCCTTGCGAACTGCTTTTTCTGCAAGAACGCTTGAATGATTCTGGTTGAAGAACACACCGAACGTGATTGGAAGTGGTGAGGTCATGACTGTGTGATGATCACCGGCGTTGGCAGATATCTCGCTCGCGAATGTGGTCGAGGTTGTGGTCATGCCATCGATCTCTCCTCGTTGGAATGCTTCGAGTAGATCTTTTGTGCTTGGATAGAATCGAACACGAATATTTTTAATGTACGGCTCACCCAGAGCAAACTTTTTGAACGGAACCAGGTCGTAATATTCGATTACATCTTCATTTCCCGCCTTTCCCCGTTTGACCGTTTTGATCTCATAGGGACCGGAGCCGATCGGTTCGGTATTGAAACTCGTGAATGCAAATTGGCTCGGATCGATATTGCCCCAGATGTGTTTGGGGAGTATCCCGAGCGTCGCGTTTACCAAGAATTTTGCGTAGGGCTGGACGAGGGTAAAGCGCACTTCCTGGTCGCTGACCTTCTCAACACTGATCCCGTCCCATTCCGCACTTATCGGGTTCTTGAGAATATTATTCCGATTATCGCTTTTTGCAAGGTTTATGGTAAATACAACATCATTGGCATCCAACGGTGTTCCGTCGTGCCACGTAAGGTCATCTTTGAGTATGAAGTCGTACACGAGGCCGTCATCGGAGACCGTGTAGCTTTTTGCCAGGTCGTTTTCGAATTCGCCGTTGTCGGTGGTACGGAGGAGTCCTGAATAGACAAGCGTAGAGAGGTCTTTGTCGGATTCAGATATCGCAAAAATTGGGTTGATCAGATGCGGTGCTCCGATGACTCCCTCGGTGTATGCTCCTCCTTGTGTTGGGACCTCGACCGAGAATCGATCATTGACGGTAAGCAAGAGCCCGATCGCGCTGACTGCAAGAATGGCGAAGAGGATGGTGAAAATGATCTGCTCCATGGGCGAAAAGCGTCGAATGGCACCAGATGCCCGTTTCTCAAAAGGGAGATTAAAAGTGGTGTGAGGTTTATTTTTCAAGAACATCGTTATGTATGAGGTCGCAAACGTTAGTAAAAGCAGTAAAAAGCGCCGAGCGCCAGAAAAAGAAAATGGGCGAGAGTGTTTGCGTCAATAATGTTTGATCAGATCAATAAGGTCTTCATGAAACGAACTAGAGAAAGAGCTCGATAAATATGGACAGTACAAAAAGTATACTCAGGACTATTGTGGCTTGGAATAATGTCCGCTCAAACCCTCTTCGCGTGTAGTTGATGACATTACCATCACCGCCACCAAAGGCACCGCCGGCTCCCGCGGAGCTCTGCTGGAGCAGTATTGTGGTTGTAATGATAATCGACAAAACGATCTGTATCCACGGCAATATGTTCGTCAGAAGTTCCATGTGTGCGCATTATAGCAATTATCTTTTATTATGCAAGAGTGTGTACCGGTCAGCAACATTTGATCTGTTTGGCATGTTTGGTACCCTCATACTCAAACTGAACCGGATAATTTGGGCAAATAGAACGACTCTAGTATTTACAAGCTATATCATGATTGACAAAGTGTTGGCAATGGATATAATTTCATCACTTGAGCGTATTTTTCTGTACGCCAATTCTTTACTAAGTTAACTTTTAAGTAATCTTATGAGTGCAACAGCCACTACCAAGAAGAAGATCATGCCACTCGGTGATCGTGTTTTGGTCAAGCCAATGTCGGCTGACGATACCAAAAAGACGGCATCAGGTATTATTATCCCCGAGACGGTCAGCAAGGAAAAGCCGGAACAAGGGAAGGTTATTGCGGTCGGCACCGGGAGGACGACCGATGAAGGGAAGGTGCTTCCGATGGCGGTCAAGGTCGGAGATACTGTCGTCTTTTCAAAGTATGGACCTGATGAGATCAAAGTGGAGGGTGAAGAATATTACATTATCAGAGAGGACAGTATTCTTGCCGTCATCAAATAATGGATCTTTACTTTTTATTTATTACTATTTAATTTCATAGTGCAAAACAGTATGGGAAAACAGATTATTTTCAGTGAAGAAGCGCGAGCATCACTTAAAAACGGTATTGATAATGTTGCAGGCGCGGTGAAAGCGACACTCGGCCCACGCGGACGTAATGTTGTTTTCGATAAAGGATATGGTGCTCCGACGATCACCAATGATGGCGTCTCGATAGCAAAAAATATTACACTCTCGGATAATTTCGAGAACATGGGCGCTGAGATCATAAAAGAAGTGGCGAACAAGACCAACGACACCGCAGGTGATGGAACCACGACGGCGGTTGTCTTGACGCAAGCGATAGTTACGGAAGGTATGAAGCAGACAGCAATGGGTGTTTCCGGTATGGGAATCCGTTATGGTATTGAAAAAACAGCAGAAGCGGTCGTTGCCGAATTGCGCAGTATGGCGAAGCCGATCAAAAGCAAGGAGGAGATCAAGCAGGTTGCTTCGATCTCGGCTGAATCTGATAAAATAGGGACGATCATTGCCGAAACGATCGATCGAGTTGGCAAGGATGGTGTTGTAACGGTTGAGGAATCGCAATCATTTGGTATTGAGTCGGATGTTGTTGAAGGAATGGAGATCGACAAAGGATACATTTCACCGTACATGGTTACGAATCCTGAGCGTATGGAGGCGGATTATGGTGATGCCCCGATCCTCATCACCGATAAAAAGATCTCGGCACTCAATGAGATACTTCCGCTCCTGGAGAAGCTCGCGCAATCGGGCAAGAAAGATCTTATCGTCATCGCTGATGATGTAGAGGGTGAGGCTCTGACAACGTTTGTGCTCAATCGTCTGCGTGGGTCATTCAATATTCTTGCGATCAAAGCACCCGGATATGGTGACCGAAAGAAGGAAATGCTTGAAGATATCGCGGCAATGGTTGGCGCGAAGGTCGTTTCGGAGGATCTTGGCCTTAAACTTGATACCGTTGAACTCTCTGTGCTCGGGAAAGCGCGCAAGGTAATTGCGACGAAAGACAAGACAGTGATCGTTGATGGAAAAGGGAAGAAGGCGGATATTGATGCTCGTGTCGCAGCGCTCAAGCAACAGGCAAAACAATTGGACTCGAAGTTTGATATTGAAAAGATCGAAGAGCGGATTGCGAAGCTTTCGGGCGGTGTTGCGGTCATCAAAGTTGGGGCGGCGACGGAAACCGAAATGAAATATCTCAAACTCAAGATCGAGGACGCGGTGAATGCGACGAAAGCGGCAATCGAAGAAGGGATCGTTCCCGGCGGAGGAACGGCGCTCGTTAAAGCAGCTGGCAGTGTTCAGAAGAAGGGTTTGAAATCATCAGTCAAGAATTTCGATCGCGAATTTGAGATCGGAATGGAAATCCTCCTCGCGGCACTTGAGGCTCCACTTGCGCAGATCGCGAAGAACTCAGGGCGTGGCGATGGTTCGATCATTGTTGAAAAAGTAAAGGAAGGGAAGGGGGATAGTGGCTATAATGCGGGAACGGATATGATCGTTGCTGATATGATCACTGAAGGGATCATTGATCCGGTGAAGGTGACGCGTAGTGGTGTGCAGAATGCGGCAAGCGCGGCGGCAGTACTTCTCACGACCGAGGTTGTCATTGCCGATGAGCCCAAAAAGGAATCTGATACTCCTGCGCCTAACATGAGTGGTATGGGCGGCATGGGTGGCGGCATGGGAATGGGATACTAGTGAGGAGGGAGTAAAGAGAGATCAAGAAAAGAACGAGTCTCAGAAAAACGGGAACCGGCCGGCTGACACAGTCGACCGGTTTTTGGTATAAGTGAACAAAAAAAGAATAATTTAGATTTGATCTAAATGAGGAGGGTAAAGATGGTTTTAATGGAAAGTGTCTCAACCCGGTGGTGTAAGGCCCCCTCATGCGAGGATGGACCCCGCATGAGGGCAATCCTGATTTCTCTCTACTCTTTATGCACGTTATGCACAATTTGTTGTTTTTTGGTGTGTTTTATCGTACAATTATATGGTGGATTAACAATAATTATCCATCCGCTTTTTCATACAAACATATGCAAACAGTAGACATCAAAGGTTTCCTGGCGAGAAATAAAACATCAGTCATTTCAAGTGTCGTGACGGCGATTGTTGTTCTCGCAATCGCGTGGTTCTTGTTTAGTATGGGTGGAGCAAATCCCATTCCATACTCCATTCGCGGGATTGTTTCTGACTCATCGTCGCCAAACTACGAACTAAAAGGCGCGATTATGGGTGAGGTGGTGGATAGTGTTGAGCGACCAGCACCTGGCGCTTCTGTTTCGGTTACTGATCGAAAGGTGATCAAGAATGGGTCACTTTCGCTAGTAGTAAAAAATACCGACACTGCGATTGCTCAAGTGAAAACGATTGCGACAAATCTCAAAGGTTTTGTTTCGAATGCAAATGTCTATCGAACCTCGGAAGACCGAAAAGCCGGATCGGTGAGCATTCGGGTGCCGTCGGCGAGTTTTAATACCGCGATTGTTCAAATAAAAAATATTGCAGTAACGGTTGAGAATGAAAGTGTCAACGCAAATGATGTAACGGAGCAATATATTGACTACAAGGCGCGGTTGAAGAATTTAAAGGCGGAAGAGGCGAGCTATGTTTTGCTCATGAGTAGAGCAGGTAAACTCGGCGACGTGCTTGATGTTGCCGGTCGGCTTGCCGATGTCCGTGGGCGGATCGAGTCGCTTGAGGGACAGCTTAAATATTTAAGTCAGCAGGTCGATATGTCAACGATCAATGTGAACTTGGTCTCCGAGGCTGATGTTGAGGTGTTTGGCGTTGTGTGGAGTCCGCTCACCGTCTTGAAGCAGTCGATCAAGAACGCGCTCATAGGCTTGGTGGATTACGTCAATTACATCGTCGGTATCATTTTCTTCCTTCCGGTCATCATCGTCTGGGTGCTTACTGTTATTCTCGCCCTGGTGGTCCTTTGGAAAATTATGAAGATCGGCAAACGGCGATGGTTCAACAAAGAGAACAAAAAATAATCGTTATTATCAATTATTAGTAGTAATTCATTATTATCATGATACCAGTTTATATTTTACTTGCGGTCGTCGTTATTTTGGTCTTGTGGGCGATCTTTGCTTACAATGGTTTTGTACAGCTTATTGCTCGATCAAAAGAGGCGTGGGCAGATATTGATGTCCAGCTCAAGCGTCGCTATGATCTGATCCCGAATCTTGTCGAGGCGGTAAAAGGGTACGCGACGCACGAGCGCGAAGTGTTTGAGAATGTGACCAAGGCGCGTACTGCGGCGATGGGCGCGGGAGGTGTTGCCGAGAAAGCGCAGGCGGAGAATATGCTCGCCGGTGCGCTTAAATCGCTTTTTGCCGTTTCTGAGGCGTATCCTGACCTGAAAGCAAACCAGAACTTTCTTGATCTTCAACGTGAGCTTTCTGACACGGAGAACAAGATCCAAGCGGCACGTCGCTTTTATAACGCGAATGTTCGTGACCTTAACATTAAAATTGCTTCGTTCCCAAGCAACATAATTGCGGGGATGTTCAAGTTCTCGTCGCGCGAGTTCTTTGAACTTGAAGAAGGTGCTGAAGCGAAGGAGCCGGTAAAAGTAAATTTCTAGTAAACAAAAAACGCTGATCTCTTAGATTGGTCAAAAGATAGCTCGCAACAGGAACGCATTACAATATTATTTCATCATTTAAATTCTATGCACGAAGGATTCCGCGCACCCAAAGAGGTGTTGAAAAATCAAGACATAACGCCAAGAACAGAAACGCAAAAAAAAGAGAGCGGTGGGAAAAAATTCGAAAAGTAGCGGTTGACGCGGCTCCAGTAATTGGGCTTGCGATTGGCGCGGGTGGGCTTGCTAAGCATGACGCTGTGAGAGAAGAAACGCTCGACCATCAAAACGTGCAAGAGATGCGCAAAAATGTGGAAGAAATGCTGGCGGATAAAGAGCGCGTAGAGGAATTTAAAAAATGGAAAGCGGAACAGGGTATTGAGGACGGTGAGCCTATCCAAAATGAGGAAGAAAAACATTCTTTCGAGTAATATGCCCGATCAAAAACTTATTGACTACATAAAAATAAGCGTTGCAAGTGGTGTTTCGCGCGACGTTATCGAGCGCAAGCTCGCGGACAGCGGATGGAGTGCGGAAGATGTGTGAATCGTAACAAAGGGAAAATGTCTTTTTTACCGACACAGTGCGAGTTTATTTCGCCAATTTGGGCGCCGATGTGGCGCGGCGCGCTTCGTCGTCGATCTCAACAAGATAATTGTTATTCCGGATATCGGCGTTGCGTGATTGCGGATATTCGGTACAATTAGAGAACTTACGCATGTTGATGAAGTTCCCTGCCTGTCCGCCTGCCTGCCACCTGCCTGCCGGTAGGCAGGGTAGGCAAGGAGGCATCAAGGGGCGAATATGTGAAGTGTATTCGATATACAGTGAGCATGTAAGCTCTCGCGGGTAACGAAGAAATTCGCCACATACGTAAGTTCTCTACTATAACTATGGCAACGCTCTACACACATCAAGATAGTAATATTCATCGGACATGGTTTCTTATGGCGGTATTCTTTGTTGTGGTGATCGCGGTCGGATGGGGGGTCAGCTGGTATTTTCAAGATACGGTCATTCTCTACATTGCCGTGGCGTTCAGTCTCTTCATGAATGTCTATGCCTATTGGTATTCGGACAAGATCGTTCTGCGTATGGCGGGCGCGCATCCGGTTGACCGTGAGAGTCACAGAGAGCTCTGGAATATTGTCGAAAATCTTTCCATTACCGCCGGTTTGCCGATGCCACGAGTTTATATTATCGACGATCAATCACCCAATGCGTTTGCGACAGGGCGCAACCCCGAGCACGCGGTGATCGCGTTCACGACCGGCATTCTCGGTATTTTGAATCGCACCGAGCTTGAAGGTGTCGCGGCACATGAACTCTCGCATATTGGTGACAAAGACATGCTTATTTCCACTGTTGTTGTGGTGTTGGTCGGGTTCCTTACTATTATCTCCGATTTCTTTTTACGCATAAGCTTTTTTGGTGGTGGAAGACGTAATAATAACGGTGAGGGTGCGCAACTTGCTGCTATTCTGGTAGTTGTACTAGTTGTTATTGCGCCAATCGCGGCGTCCCTTATGCAACTTGCAATCTCGCGTAAGCGCGAGTTTCTCGCCGATGCGTCGGGTGCGCTTTTGACTCGTTATCCCGAAGGGCTCGCCAGTGCGCTTGAAAAGATCTCGTCTGCAAATATTCCACTTCGGAGAGTAAGCAACGCAACCGCGCATCTCTATATTGCTGATCCATTCACGAAAAAACAGCGTACAGGATTCTTTCACAAACTTTTTATGACCCATCCGCCTGTCGAAGAACGTATCGCGGCATTGCGTGGGAACAAGATCGAGGATAGGTAGTTTAATAATAGTAAATGATAAAAATATGTTTTGATTTTTTAAAAGGGGAAAGATAGAGATCACTCCTGAGAAATTTAATTATACTCAAGGAGAATCGATAAAAGGAGTCGTTCGGTATAGCTTGAAAAAACCAACAAAAGGAAATAAATTTTCGATAACACTCAAGGCGGTTGATATTACGACCACCGTCAACGCGCGTAGCGATGGCGGGGCACAGCGCTCAACTTCATCAAGAAAATTGTATGAATTTGAGCTTCCGCTTGATGGGGAGAATGAATATATCAAAGGCGAATATCCGTTCGAGATTGCCATCCCTCATGATGTCATCCCTCCGGCGGCATCTGCTGATGGTGTGGTGGGAGCGGTAGCTACGATCGCCGGGGCGCTTTCTCGTCAACCGACTCATCAGATCAAATGGCAATTGCGCGCGCAACTCGATATTCCCGGTGCTCTTGATATGCGTAAAAAATTAGATATCAATGTTGTTTAGGTCAAGTTTCTTTCTCGTGTCTCAATAATGGTGCAAAATCACTCAAATTTTGCTACAGTACTCAAGTGGCAAGGAGGCGTCGCATAGTGGTCTAGTGCACCGTCTTGGAAAGGCGGCAGGGTGAAAGCCCTCGAGAGTTCGAATCTCTCCGCCTCCGCCAAAAAAGAATTCTTGAATTAACTCTAGAGTTAATTCAAGAATTCTTTTTTGGCGGTGTTTTCTGAGTAGCATGACTCAAAAAAAAAGTACGGTTCGATCCTTCATTTGAAAGTTCGAACCGTACTTTTTTAAACCGCATACACACGGTTAAGCGATGTAAATTTAGTCCATCATTTTGAGTTTCTTCCATATTTCTTCAGCGTCAAAATCTTTTTTTGTCAAATTTGGCCATGTGTCCAGCCCATCATTTTTGAACCGTGGGAACAAATGAAAATGAAAATGTGGGACAGACTGCTGACTGTCTTGACCACTTGCGTGTAGGACATTCATGCCTGTTGAACTAATCTTGGTTTTGTATTCTTTTGTGAGTAGTTGGACCACCTCTGTTAGTTTGCACAACAAATCTTGCGGTATGTCGTAGAGATCTTGAAAGTGCTTCTTTGGCACAATCAAAGTATGCCCGTATACTTCAATCTCTTTGGGTAAGAAACAGATAGCATTTTCATTTTCATACACTACCTTTGCTGGCTTTTCACCTCTGGTAATTTGGCAAAAAATACAATCATTCATATTTCTAGTTTAATGGAGGGCTAAATTTACTTCACTGAACGCCGAGCTCATGCGAAGTTCTTGTAGTAGAGCGGGGAGGGGAGTGCAGTGTCCCCTTGAGCGTTTGTAATTATGTTGTCTACTTGAAAGCAATGATTTGATAACCATATTTTTCAACATCTTCTTTTGGCCAGAATGTAAAATTTTTAGTTTTTCCAACATAAGTTACTTCTTTTTTAATTTCTCTACCCGTATATTCTTTAGTTTCTGGATCCCATTCTTGCAAAACTAAAATATCCCCTTCGTTGCATTCCCAATCGGCAAGACGAAGCTCATATGTTTTTTTACCATCAAGTATTTTTTGAAAATATTCTGGCCAAATTTTTTTTGTGTGTGTCATAAAAATATGGTTATCTTTAAAGTTTATAAAATTTGCTAGGCACAATGACAAATGTCGCCTAATGGGCGGCGGGTATGTTTGAGGTTCGCTTTTCGGATTTGTTGGTTACTATTTGAATTACCTATTTACCATCTTATCTGATTTTTGCTTCAATTACTACCAAAAAAAATGAATTGCGGAAAAAGGTGAGCGGAGAGCGCAACGTGTCTTGAGTTTTTAGGTCAGGGCTAAAACAATAAAAGCAATAACCGCAAAAGTTATTCCAATATATGCTCCGGGTGACAAGACTTCTTTTAAAACTAAGAATCCTAATAGATTGGCTAGTATAATGGAAACTGCTCCAAACAGTGCCATTGTTTTACCGAGCTCAATTGCGGTGAAAACATACAGTTGCCCAAACATGGCGATTGTTCTGATTGAAAAATAGGCCAAGAACCAACCGCTAAGAAATGTGGCTAATGCGAATCCTTGTTTTGGCATGTAAGTTCTTCCTAATAAATCACTTGTTGCAAAAAGCAATTGAGTCCCGATAATTACAATGAGTGGCCAATTCATATTTAAAATGTTTTAAAAGAAGTTAAAGATTGCGACTGCTCTGACATAAAAATTTCGCCGAACGTTCGTGTGTATGAGAGGTAGTAATATGGGTGGGGGCTTTTGTGTAAAAGCCCCCACCAGATATTCTATATTATCGGATGTTGCGCTGATTTTTTTAGTTGGCAAAATCAAAACTCTTATAAAAAGACTCAAACCTGTCATCATCTATTGCGCCGTTTCCAATCGCAAACAGCTGGCCGTTGTTTTCAAAATAAACTGTTTTAGAAATCCAATCAGGGTATTTGTTGGTTGTAACCGTGACCATTGTTCCAGTGATATTTTTATTCACCATCACCTTTGACCGTGATTCTTTCCTGTCCACAAATTGATTGCCCATCTGTGAAATTACTTTTTCTAATTCGCTTGGTTGGTGAATAGAAATCCCCCAAATATATCCGCCTGGTTTAGATTCAGGTGTCCCAAAATATATCCCAGTATCAGATTCCGCATATACCCAACCTTGTGGATATTTGATCTGGAATCCCAATTTGTCATTTTGGTAATTCTGCCAATTGTTTGCGATCGCTAGTTCTTTTTTAGATTCAGGCTGTGTGTTTGTTATAGGTGGTACAGTTTGCTTCTGCAATAGGTGATGTAGTAATTTCATCCTCTGCTGTGTTTTGAGTTTGCCAATAATAAACCCCTCCTCCGACTACAATAGCTGTAACAATGATAGCCAAAATGATTTTTGTTGTTTGGTTCATAGTAGTTTGTTTAAGATTAAATATTATTGTTTGAATTATATATTATTTCCTTGGAAAAATCAGCGCAATTTCATCTAACGTTTGCGGATATGAGAGGTTGTGGCGGTAAGGAGTGGGTTCAAAAAATATTTTTGTTTTTAATTTTATTTTTCAAAACTCATTTTTCTTTCACGAACAATAAATATAACTTTCCGTCGGTAAAAAACAAATCACCAGAAAAATTACTGCCAAGTTTTGGATCGACAAATTGTTGCTTTTCAGTTTTTGATAGCAACCCTGTGTTTTGCAGATCATTAAATAAGAACTCTCTTTCTGTATCTACATCAGGATTTATCTTGTGCGTTACACCCCATTTAATACCGCTGTCAAAACTGGCAGTCCCGACGTAGATATTTTCTTCGTCTTCTGTCACATAATTGGTTTTCCAAAAACGAGTGTGATGCCTCGTGCGGGCATTCTCTGTTGCTGTTTCTTTTTCAAAACCAAAATTATGGACTTCTGAATTCCAAAAATAGGGGGTCATTGGCGCTTGCTGATAGGATTCTTTTAACAAAGAGGCTTTTGCTATTTTATATGTACTAACAGGATTTACATCGTCAGCTAATGTCCAGCCGGCATTTTGGAATAAGCTAGTCAGTTGTCGGTCATTTTTTGCGACAATAATAAAACTAAGCGGTTCCTGCCTGTTGCCCAATAAGGTTTCTGTATATTTCAATTGATCTGAACTGAAGATCATCATCGTATCATTAACAGCGATTTTGTTTGTTTCTTGAACATGTGTCGAAATAGGCATCTGGTAATGGAACGCGAAAATAATATACAACAAAATTGATAGAATAATTATTCCCGCGGTTGCTAATTGTTTTTTGAGATTTGAAGACGCTATCTCTTTCTTTTGTTTTTTGGAAAGTAAATATTCAGATAGGCTTATGGCTACTATTAACCAAATTGCACCCGCTAGATATCCATCCCAGACATCGCTAAGATAATGAACTCCCAAATAAAGCCTGCTAAAGCCGATTAGTAAAATTGTGATAAAGCCGGCAAAAAATACATTGATCTTATGTTTCCATTTTTTACTGTTTCTTATCAGGCAATAGGCCAAAAAACCATAAAACGAGATTGCAATTGTGGCATGCCCGCTGGGGAATGAAAAAGTATTTTCCACATACATAGCAACACCTGGTCTGGCTCGGTGAAAAATAACTTTTCCGATTAAGGTAAATACTTCACTGCCTACCATACTAAGCAAAAGCGGAATGATGTAAGATCGTTTTTTCCAAAGCCATAAGACAAGAATCGTAGCAGTTGTAAAAATTAAAATGGTTTGCCATTTGCCAAGTAAAGTGATCCAAAAGAAAATTGTTGTGAGTTCAGCACTTCTGAAAATGGCAAGCAGGTTGGCAACACGAATATCGATGGAAACAATAATATCGGAATTTATGATATCTTCAATAATTCCTCCGAATAAGCCCAAGACATAAATCAAGGCAAGTGATAAAAGAGTGAGAGGCAAGCCGTAAAAATTATTTTTATTCAGTCGTTTTTGCAAAAAAATGAAAAACTTTTTATGTCGCTCTACAAATTTTTTAACTTTTTGGTTTTCAGTGGTAGCTTGTTTTATGGATTGCCAAAGGGAAGATAAAAAAGAAAAAAATTCTTTACCCTTTTTAATAAGAATAATTTTAAGGACATAAAATATGGCAAAGATGCTCAGAAGAATGGTCAAAAAGAATCCTGTACGGGTCAGCCATATTTTTGCAACATCCAGAGATTGGGCAAAGAAATAACCTGGCAAAATCCAAACCAATGCCCAGCCAATAGCTCCGAGAATATTCCAAAGCATGAACGGCAGTCTTTTCATCCCAAATGTTCCCGCAACGAACGGGATTATTTCTTTTATACTCGGTATAAATCTGCCGATAAAAACGCTTTTTGAACCATGCTTCTCAAAAAATCCTGTTCCTTTTTTGAAGTGGGCGGGTTTGATAAACCAAAAACCATTTTTAAAAATATTGGAGCCGTATTTTTTGCCGATAAAATAATTGATATTATCTCCGATAATCGCGCCGATTGCGGCAAACCAAATTAAATCGCCCAAATCAAAATAGCTTTTAGCAGCTAACGCACCCATGAACAGAATAATTGTTGAACCGGGAATAATTAGCCCAATGCCAATTGTTGTTTCAAGAAGCGCCGCAAAAAATGCTATCCAATAACCTAGCATATGGAAGTGTTCTATTACCGGTAATAGTGATTGTACGAAATTCATAATTGTCTTATTTTATCTGTCTGTATAATATACAAAAGAGTTAAGTTTTATAAATAAATCGTTTTCTGGAGCGGAGAAAATGCCGAGCTCGTGCGAAGTTTCTGGCGCATGGCGGAGGGAATGTGGGCATTGCCACAGAGCGTCAGCTGTACGATGTTCCGCATCTTCATCTTATCACATTTTTGTTCTTGTGTTAGCCCTAATATTCGCATGAGCTCGGCATTATTCGCAGTAGAGGCGACTGTTCGTCTGAGCGTTAGCGAAGACGAGCGGGATTGCACGCAATTACTAGGTAACGGGAAGACTATGCCAAAAAAAGAATTACGTAATTAACTCTAGAGTTAATTACGTAATTCTTTTCGTTGGGAATTTTCTGTGTATCTGTGTATAGGTACGCCATGAAGATCGTGTTGTTTATGGTATGATAGCTAAAATACCTTGAAAGACACTGTCTGCGAGGTCGATATCAGCTTAAAGAAGTCTTGGTGTACTATGGCGTCGTCCAAAAAAGGAAAAAAATTTCGCAATCATAAAAAATGGATCGTGTTCTTTGACCGAGCGTTGATCGTAGCCGGGGTTTTTTCGATCGGGCTCTTTCGTCCTGACTACGTGGTCATTGCCAGCTACTTTCTTGCTATCCCGTATCTTATTTTTACCAAGCGAACAAATCTTTTGAATCATCTGATGGTTGCTTCCGGTTTGGCGGCGCTCTGGATGCTTATTGCAAATGGAGAGTATCGATACAATATGCCGTTTCTCAATTTCCATGGTCTATCGCTCTATTCATTGTTTGCGTGGGCGATCGGATTATTTGCGGTCTACATTCTCTATTTTCACTTCGAGCATATCTTTCGCTGGCATGGATACTCATCTCAGGTTCTGTTACTTACCGCATTTTATTGGCCACTTCTCATCGCCGTCGAGACGCTTGCGTATCACATTTTTTATGTCGTCAACATGCAAACTGCCGGTTACCCCGGCTTACCTTTGTGCGACTGTATTCATGCACCGCTCGCTATGCAAATTGCCTATCTCGCCATGGGTCCCATTTTCTTTACGCTCTGTTTTCTGTTTGGTCTTGAACGATCAACGGTAGGGAAGAAAGCCAGGCGGTAACATGAGCTTATGCGTATGAATAAGAAAAACAGCGTTCTCATCACCCTCTTTTTGGCGATCTTTCTGGTACTTTTGAGCGGGACATTCTTTATGCTTCGTTACAACCTCGGTATGCCTTCTCGCGATGCATTGCCGTCCGGAAAAAGCTCGGTCGTTGT
>Ga0114931_10000840_pt1 | contig 38471 bp, 41 predicted proteins | sample 2SBtaG_FD_89579 | JGI IMG/M metagenome (GOLD analysis project Ga0114931, IMG submission 89579) | Deep subsurface microbial communities from Kolumbo volcano to uncover new lineages of life (NeLLi) - 2SBTROV14_V59a metaG | ecosystem: Environmental > Aquatic > Marine > Volcanic | place: Kolumbo... | reverse complement strand
TATGGCGTGTTGGTGGTGCTGGCCTTTGCGGTGTGGCCGCTGGCGCGGGCCCGCGATATTCCCGCTGCGGCGCTGTTTCGCGCCCCCCTCGCGCCGGCGCGCCGCTGGCCGCGCTGGCCCTATATTGCGGCCAGTGGGCTGGCGGTGGCGGCAGTGGTCGGCCTGGCGCTGGGGTTTTCCGGCGATCCCTATCTGGCCGGCTTTTTCCTGCTTGCCGCCTTTGGCGCTTTTGCACTGTTGCGCCTGTTGGGCGAAGGGGTGCGGGCGGTCGCCGCCCGGCTGCCCCGGCCGCGCCATGCCGGGCTGCGGCTGGCGCTGGCCAATCTGCACCGGCCCGGCGCGGCGACCCCTCATGTCGTGCTGTCCCTCGGCTTGGGGCTGACCCTGCTGTCGACCATCGCCCTGATCGACGGCAATCTGCGCGCCCGCATTGGCGAGACGCTGCCCCGCCAGACGCCGGCGTTTTTCTTTATCGACATTCAGCCCGGCCAGCTTGCCGCCTTCGAGGCGCTGGTGCGCGCGGCGCCGGGGGTTGGCGGGCTGGTCCGGGTGCCGATGCTGCGCGGGCGGATCACCGCCATCAAGGGCGCGCCGGTAGACATCGCCGCGATCGCGCCTTCGGCCCGCTGGGCGGTGCGCGGCGACCGCGGGCTGACCTATGCTGCCACGCCGCCAGCCAACGCCGCTCTGGTGGCCGGGGCCTGGTGGCCGGCCGACTATGCCGGGCCGCCGCTGATTTCATTTGACGAGGAGCTGGCCCGCGGCATGGGGCTAAAGCTGGGCGACAGCCTGACCCTGAATGTGCTGGGCCGTGACATTACCGCGCGCATCGCCAGCCTGCGGCGTATCGACTGGAGCGCCATGGCGCTCAATTTCGCCATTGTGTTTTCGCCCCGGGCGCTGGCCGGCGCGCCGCACAGCTATCTGGCCAGTGTGCAGGCCAGCCGCGGCGCCGAAGACGCGTTTGAGCGCGAGGTGGTGCGCCGCTTCCCCAATATCACCGCGATTCGCATGCGCGCGGTGCTGACGACGATCAACGGCCTGCTGGCCAGTGTTGGCGCCGGGGTGCGCGGCGCGGCGCTGCTGGCGCTGGTCTCCGGGGTGCTGGTGCTGGCCGGGGCGATGGCGGCAGGCTATCGCGAGCGGGTGCGCGACACGGTGATCCTCAAGGTGCTGGGGGCGACCCGATGGGACCTGATGCGCGCCTATCTGGCCGAATATCTCGCCCTGGGGATGCTGACCGCCATGCTGGCGGCGGGGTTGGGGGCGCTGGCAGCCTGGGTGGTGATCACCCGGGTGATGGAAAGTCCGTGGCAATTTCTGCCCGGCGTGCTCGCGGCCACCCTGGTTCTTAGCCTGGCGATTACCCTGATTGCCGGCTTTACCGGGACATGGCGCGCCCTGGGTGAAAAAACCATGCCAATATTGCGTGGCGAATAATCTTTCTATTCGCTTGAAATCCCGGCCCATCCACCCGATATTCATTCAGACACGATCTTTGAGGTTTTGCCAGAGGATGATGGATGGTTGAAAAATATGAACGCCGCTACAGCGCGCGTCCGGCGGGTCTGGATACCGCCGCCGCCCGGGCGGAGATTGACGAGGGCCTGCGCGCCTACATGCTCAAGGTCTATAACTACATGGCCTCGGGAGTGTTGCTTACCGGCATTGTCGCCTATTTCACCGCGCAGTCGCCGGCGCTGCTGAATGCGATCTATGGCACGCCGCTGATGTGGGTGGTCATGCTGGCGCCGCTGGGCTTCGTGATTTTCCTGTCGGCGCGAATCAACAAGATGAGCGCCTCGGCCGCCCAGACCACCTTCTGGATCTATGCCGGGGTGATGGGGCTGTCGCTTGCCTTCATCTTCATCGCCTATACCGGGCAAAGCATCGCCCGGGTGTTTTTCATCACCGCCGCCTCGTTCGGCAGCCTGAGCCTTTACGGCTATACCACCAAGAAGGATCTGTCGGGCTGGGGCTCGTTCCTGTTTATGGGGCTGATCGGCATTATCATCGCCTCGGTGGTGAACATGTTCATGGCCTCCACCATGATGAGCTTTGTAATCTCGGTGGTCGGGGTGCTGATTTTCGCCGGCCTGACCGCCTATGACACCCAGCAGATCAAGAGCCTTTATTTCGCCGGTGACGGCCACGAGGTGGCGACCAAGAAGGCGGTGATGGGCGCGCTGCGGCTCTATCTCGATTTCATCAACCTGTTCTTGATGCTGCTGCGGTTGATGGGCGGCGGGAGAAGCTGACGGTTTTTTTAGAACCGATATTCCATGAAAGCCCGGCCCTTGCGGCCGGGCTTTTTTTAACCGCCGTCCCGTTCGATTGCCGCCATGTCGGCATCGGAAAAGCCGAAGTGATGGCCCGCCTCGTGGATGACCACATGGCGGATGATGCGCGCCAGCGATTCTGAGCCACGGGCCCAGAAATCGAGGATCGGGCGGCGGTAAAGCAGGATCATGTCGGGGCTGCGCGGCGTCTGCCAGACGCTTTTATGGTTGATGCTGATGCCTGAATAAAGCCCGAGCAGGCCGTAGGGGCTGGCGATGCCAAGGCCGTCGAGCACCTCTGGCGCGGCGAATTCCTCGACCTTGAGCACGACCTCGCGCAAGGGGTCGCGAAAGGCCGGCGGCAGGCCGGCTATGGCAGTGCGCGCCAAGGCCTCGATGTTATCGGCGGTGGGCAGGGGCGGGGTCATGATTTCCATATGGGAAGGCGTGATGCTAATATCAAAGCCTATGGCCGAGAACACATGGGGACAAGAACGCATGAGTGAAAAGCTGGATGACGCCGCCCGCGCCGAGGCGCTGGCCGGGCTGGCCGGCTGGCGCGCGTTACCTGAGCGCGATGCGCTGGCCCGGGACTATGTGTTCGCCGATTTTTCCGCCGCCTTCGGCTTCATGGCGCGGGTGGCGCTGATCGCCGACAAGATGAACCATCACCCCGAATGGTCCAATCTCTACAACCGGGTCGCGGTGGTTTTGACCACCCATGACGCCGTGGGGTGAGCGCCAGGGATATCGAGCTGGCCCGGGAGATGGACCGCATCGCCAGGGATTTCCCTACAGTTTCCTGAGCAAAAATGAGCCCGCGCACGGGCGGGCTCATAATCGCAAAATCTGCGCTGTGACGATCAGCGCGGCGCCAGGCGAATTGCGCCATCGAGCCGGATGGTCTCGCCGTTCAGCATGGTGTTCTCGCAGATGTGACGGGCCAGCGCGGCATATTCGCCGGGGGTGCCGAGGCGTTGCGGGAACGGCACGCTGTCGCCCAGTGCTTTCTGGATATGCGGCGGCAGGGTGTCCATCATCGGGGTGCGGAACAGGCCCGGCGCGATGGTGCACACCCGAATGCCGTCGCGGCTGAGATCACGGGCGATCGGCAGGGTCATGCCGACCACGCCGCCCTTTGAGGCCGAATAGGCGACCTGGCCGATCTGGCCGTCAAACGCGGCCACCGAGGCGGTGTTGACGATTACGCCGCGCTCGTTGTCTTCCATCGGCTCGGCGCCGACCATGCGCGCCGCGGTCAGGCGGATGACATTGAAGGTGCCGATCAGATTGACGGTGATCAAGCGGGTGAAAATCTTCAGATCATGGGGTTTGCCCTTGGTCACGGTCTTCTCGCCATGGGCGATGCCGGCGCAATTGATCAGCACGCGGGGGGTGCCATGGGCCGCCTCGGCGGCGTCGAGCCCGGCGGTAACGCTGGCTTCATCGGCGACATTGACCTTGACGAACTGACCGCCGATATCGCTGGCGACCGACGGGCCGCGCTCTTCGTTCAGATCAAAAATCGTCACCTTGACCCCGGCGCTGGCCAGCTCGCGCGCGGTTCCCTCGCCAAGCCCTGAAGCGCCGCCGGTTACGACCGCGGCTACACCATCTAGTTTCATTGGTTTCATTCCTCATTGACTGAATTTATATGCGGCACTCTTTAGCAGATTCGCCGCTGCCGTGCGAGGTGTAATCCATAAGAGCACATCAGGAAACCTTGGTCTCATAAAACCGTGGTTCACGCTTTGTTAAGACCATATATTTACACCTCATCCCATTGACGACCATTAAATCCCATGGTATCCCATATTGTCCCATAAATATGGGGCCGCCGTCAGGGGGGTTGGGCTCATGCCGTTGTTTTTGTCGAAATTCGACAACAAGGTTGACAAGAAAGGCCGGGTTTCGGTGCCGGCGCCGTTTCGCGCCACCCTGGCGGGCCAGAGCTTCCCCGGTATTGTGGCTTACCCTTCCATTGGCCAGGCTCAGTGTATCGAAGGCTGCGACATCGCCTATATGGAACGCCTGAGTGAAAGCATCGAGGAATTCCCCCCATTCTCCGATGAATATGAGGCGTTCGCCACCAAGATATTAGGTGGCGCCCATCAGCTTTCGTTTGATTCCGAAGGGCGCATCGTGCTGCCCGACCCCCTGCTGAGCTATTCCGGCATTGCCGCGCGGGCGCTGTTTGTCTGGCGCGGCAAGACTTTTCAGATCTGGGAGCCCGAGGCCTTCCGGGTGTTCGAGGAAACCGCGGCCAAAATCGCCCGCGAGAAACGCAATCTGCTGTTCGTCGCCCGTCGACCTGGTGGCGGTGATAGATGACCGCGCCGCGCGGTCATATTCCTGTTTTATGCGCCGAGGTCTGCGCCGCGCTGGCGCCGCGGGACGGTGATGTGCTGGTTGACGGCACCTTTGGCGCCGGCGGCTATGCGCGCGCCCTGCTGGCGGCGGCGCGCTGCGTGGTCTGGGGCATCGACCGCGACCCCTCGGCGATCGCCGGCGGCGCAGCGCTGGCGGCCGAAAATGCTGGCCGGCTGCATCTGCTCGAAGGCTGCTACGCCGATATGGAGGCTCTGCTGATTGCCCGAGGCGTCACCCGGGTGGATGGCGTGGTGCTCGACATCGGGGTGTCCTCGATGCAGCTTGACCAGCCGGCGCGCGGCTTTTCCTTTCAGACCGACGGGCCGCTCGACATGCGCATGGGTGGCGAGGGGCCGACCGCCGCCGACATCGTCAACCACTATGACGAGGCCGCGCTGGCCGATCTGCTCTATCACTTCGGCGAGGAACGCAAGTCGCGCCGGATCGCCCGCGCCATCGTGCGCGCCCGGCGCGAGGCGCCGATCACCCGCACCGGCCAACTGGCGCGGATTATTGAACAGGCGGTGGGGCCGGCGAAGGCTGGCGCCGCCCCCCGCAAACCGGTTCATCCCGCCACCCGCAGTTTTCAGGCGCTGCGCATCGCGGTCAACGACGAGCTAGGCCAGCTGCGCGCCGGCCTGTCGGCGGCCGAACGCCTGCTGGCTCCGCGCGGCCGGCTGTGCGTGGTCTCGTTTCATTCGCTGGAAGACCGCATCGTCAAGACTTTCCTGCGCGAGCGGTGCGGTCAGACGCCGCATGCCTCGCGCCATCTTCCCCCCGCCGCTCGCCCCGGCTATGCGCCAACCTTCGAGCTGCTGTTTTCGCGCGCTCGCAAGCCCGGCGCGGCCGAACTGGCGGCCAATCCGCGCGCCCGCTCGGCCCGTCTGCGCGCCGCGATCCGCACCACTGCCGCCGCCTGGCCCGCGGCGGCAAACCGGGAGACCTCGTCATGAACCGCGCTGTTGTCATGATCACCCTTGGCTTGCTTGGCGGCGTCTCCTACGGGCTTTACAGCCTGAAATATGAGGTGCGCGCGCTCGAGCGCCGGGCCACCGAGCTGCGCATTCAGACCGCCCGCGACCGGGCGGCGATCAAGACCCTGCACGCCGAATGGAGCTACCTTGCCCGGCCCAGCCGGCTGGATGCGCTGGCCAGGCGGTTCCTCGCCCTGCAACCGGCCCGGCCCGAGCAGGTCGGCATGGTGGCCGAGCTGAATATGCGTCCGCTCGGCGGCGATGCCGCCGGCCAGAACGATGATTTCAAACTGTTAATGCCGCGCGCCCGGCCCACCCGGCTGGTGCTCAGGCCAGGGGAGCGGCCATGATACGCCGGGAGCGAGAGCCGGCGCCCCGCCCCGCCCTGGAAGGGGTGGAGAAAACGGCGATGGGCCAGACCCAGCTTCGCCTGCTGATTGCCGGTGGGCTGTTCGCCCTGGCCTTTGTGGCGCTGGGCGGGCGGATTGTCGAACTGGCGTTTTTCCATGTGACGGCAGGTCCGGTGCTGGCGGTGGAAGACAGCCAGGCGGCCTTGCGCCACCAGGGGCTGACGCCCCGCGCCGACATTATTGATCGCAACGGCGTTTTGCTGGCCAGCGATTTGATGACTGTTTCGCTGGGGGTTGATCCGGCGCGGCTGATCGACCCGGTGGCGGCGGCGGGCAAACTGGCGGCGCTGTTTCCCGATCTGTCGCGCCGCGAGTTGCTCGCCAAGCTGACCTCGAAACACGGGTTCGAATGGATCAAGCGCCCGCTCACCCCGCGTCAGCACGCGGCGGTGCTGCGGCTGGGCATTCCCGGCCTGCTGTTCAAAAAGGCGATCGAGCGGATCTATCCCAATGGCCGCACCGCCTCTCACGTGGTGGGCTTTGTCGATGTTGACAATACCGGTCTGGCGGGGATCGAGCGCTCATTCGACGCCCGGTTGAAAAATTCGGCCACCCCGCTGGCGCTGGCGCTCGACATCCGGGTGCAGCATGTGTTGCGCCAGGAACTGGCCGGCGCCATGGCCGAATTCTCGGCAATCGGCGCCGCCGGGCTGGTGATGGACGCGCGCAGCGGCGAAATCGTCGCCATGGTCTCACTGCCTGATTTTGACCCCAATCAGCCGGTAGACTCACCCCGGGGCAACCGTTTTAACCGGGCCAGCCTGGGTGTGTATGAAATGGGCTCGACCTTCAAGACCTTTACCGTGGCCATGGCGCTGGAGGCCGGCACCGCCAGCCTGTCCAGCGACTATGACGCGCGCCGGCCGATTCGCATCGCCCGCTATATGATTCGCGATGATCATCCGCAAAACCGCTGGCTTTCGGTGTCCGAGATCTACATCCATTCGTCCAATATCGGCTCGGCGCGCATGGCGGTTCAGGTTGGCCCCGAGTTGCAGCGACGGTTCCTTGATCGGCTCGGCCTGTTGCGCCGCCCGGCGCTGGAAATTGAGGAAGTAGGCACGCCGCTGGTGCCGCGCCGCTGGGGCGAGATCAGCACCATGACCATTTCCTATGGTCATGGCCTGGCGGTCAGCCCGGTGCAACTGGTGGCCGGTGTCGCTGCGGTGACCAATGGTGGCGTTTTACACCAACCCAGCCTGTTGCCGGCCGGCGCGGCGCCCGCCCGCCCGGGCGTGCGGGTGGTCTCGCGTCGCACCAGCGCCAAAATGCAGGCCCTGATGCGGCTGGTGGTCGAGGAAGGCACCGGCCGGCTGGCCGATGTGCCCGGCTATCTGGTTGGCGGCAAGACCGGCACAGCGGAAAAAAGCGCCGCCGGCGGCTACCGGCGTCATGCGCTGCTGTCGTCCTTTGTCGGCATTTTTCCCAGCACCGCGCCGCGCTATGTCGTGCTGGCGCTTCTGGATGAGCCCCATGGCACCAAACAGACCTTCGGTTACGCCGGCGGCGGCTGGACCGCCGCGCCGGCGGTGGCGCGGATCATTGGCCGGATCGCGCCCCTGCTGGGCGTCGAGCCGACGGCGCTCAAGACCCACCCGCTGCACGATGTGGTCGTTGCGGCATTGCACCAGGGGGAAAAGCTATGAAACTGTCTGATTTGATCGGCGGCAATGGCGGCGCGCGGCGGATCGATATCGCCGGCTTGAGCGCCGACAGCCGGAATGTTGCCCCGGGCTATCTGTTCGCCGCCCTGTCCGGGACCGAGGATGATGGCGCCGCCTTTATCGGCGATGCTGTCAAACATGGCGCGGTGGCGGTGCTGGCCCGGCCCGAGGTCGCTCTTGAACAACCGGGGGTGCATCTGATCCACGATGTCAACCCGCGGCGGCGATTCTCCCAGCTTGCGGCGCGGTTTTTTCCCCAGCAGCCGCGTATTTCGGTGGCGGTGACCGGCACCAACGGCAAAACCTCGGTGGCCCATTTACCCGCCAGATCTGGGAATATATGGGCCTGAAGGCGGCCAGCATGGGCACCCTGGGGGTGACCGGCGGCGGCTTCGAGGAACCCGGTTCGCTGACCACCCCCGATCCGGTGAAACTGCACAAGAGCCTCGATGCGCTGGCCTGCGCCGGGGTCAATCATCTGGCGATGGAGGCCTCGAGCCACGGGCTGGAACAGCACCGGCTCGACGGGGTCAAACTGACCGCCGCCGCCTTTACCAATCTGACCCGCGATCATCTCGATTATCATGGTGATGCCGAGAGCTATCTTTACGCCAAGATGCGCCTGTTCGGCGAAATCCTGCGCCCCGGCCGGTCGGTGGTGCTGAACGCCGATGACTGCGAGGCCTTGCGCGATGTCGAGGATTTGTGCTGGGCGCGCGGCCTGCGCATCCTGACCGTTGGCCGCGCTGGCGACCTGCGCCTGGAGGCCAGCGCGCCGAGCCCGCGCGGCCAGCGTTTGAGTGTGATCTTCGAGGGCCAGCGCCATGAGATTAATCTGCCGCTGATCGGCGGCTTTCAGGCGATGAACGCCCTGATGGCGGCCGGGCTGGCGATGGTGTGCGGCGCCGAGCCGGCAATGGCCTTTGCCGCCCTGGAGCATCTGGTCGGGGTGCCCGGCCGGCTGGAACTGGTTGGCCATAACAAAGCCGGCGCGCCGGTGTTCGTCGATTACGCCCATACCCCCGACGGCCTGGCCAACGTGCTGGCCGCTTTGCGCCCCCATTGCAGTGGAAAACTGGGGGTGGTGTTCGGCTGCGGCGGCGACCGGGATGCCGGCAAGCGGCCGCAGATGGGCGCGATCGCCGCCCGCATGGCCGACCGGCTGTGGGTCACCGACGACAATCCGCGCAGCGAAGACGCCGCGGCCATCCGCCGGGCGATCATGGCGGCCTGTCCCGGGGCCTGCGAGATTGGCGATCGCGGTGAAGCGATCGCCTGCGCGGTGGAAAGCCTGGCCGCCGGCGATGTGCTGGTGATTGCCGGCAAGGGCCATGAACAGGGTCAGATTGTCGGCAACCAGGTGCTGCCCTTTGATGATGTCGCCCAGGTGCGCGGTGCGCTGGCCAGGCTTGATGACCGGGAGGGCGGATGACGAACGCCCCGACAATCGAGGCTTTATGGACCCATGACGATGCCGCCCGGGCCACCGGCGGGGTGATCCATGGCGCGTGGGCGGCCAGCGGGGTGTCGATCGACAGCCGCAGTTGCCGGCCGGGCGATCTGTTCGTGGCGCTTCGGGGCGAGGCCTTCGATGGCCATGATTTCATTGCCGACGCCTTTGCCCGCGGCGCGGCGGCGGTGCTGGCCGAAAGCCTGCCCGAGGGCCGGCCGGGGCTGATGGTCGCCGACAGCATGGCTGGCCTGTCCGCGCTGGGTGCCGCTGGCCGGGCGCGCGCCAGCGCCCGGGTGATCGGGGTGACCGGCAGTGTCGGCAAGACCGGGGCCAAGGAGGCGCTGCGTGCGGCGCTGGCGCGCAGTGCGCCGTGTCATGCCAGCGCGCGCAGTTTTAACAATTCCATCGGCGTGCCGCTTTCCCTGGCGCGGCTGCCCCGCCACACCCCTTACTGCGTGCAGGAGTTGGGCATGAACCATGCCGGCGAGCTGACCGCCTTGAGCGCCCTGTGCCGCCCCCATGTCGCGCTAATCACCACGGTGGAGGCTGCGCACAGCGAATTTTTCGCCTCGCTGGAAGATATTGCCGACGCCAAGGCCGAGGTTTTTAGCGGCCTGGAAGGGCCGCGCATCGCCATTCTCAATCGCGACAACTGGGCCTTTGATCGGCTTGCGGAAAAAGCCCGCGCCGCCGGGGTGGCGCGGATCATCGGCTTTGGCGAACACCCGCGCGCCGAGGTGCGGCTGTTGAAATATCGGCTGCATGAAAACATGAGCTGCGTCAGCGCCGATATAGATGGCGTAATCCTGACCTACAAGCTGGGCGTGGCGGGCCGTCACTGGGTGACCAACAGCCTGGGTGTGCTGGCGGCGGTGCGGGCGGTGGGCGGCGACCTTGGCCTGGCCGGGCTGGGGCTGGGCGACATGGTGGCCGGCGCCGGGCGCGGCCGCCATCACGAGGTGTTCCTGCCCAGCGGACGCTTCCGGGTGATCGATGAAAGCTATAACGCCAGCCAGGCGGCGATGCAGGCGGCGTTCGACAATTTTGCCCGCATTGCGCCGGAAAAACGCGGCCGGCGCATCGCCGTGCTGGGGGAAATGCGCGAACTGGGCGCCGCCTCGCCGGCCGCCCACGCCGCGCTGGCCGCGCCGCTGGCCGCCGCCGGGGCCGATGTGGTGTTGACCCTGGGCGCGGACATGGCGGCCTTGAGCGAGGCTCTCGATGGCCGCGCGGCCGTGGTGCGGGCGAAAAATCTGACCGAATTGGTCGAGGCGGCGGTGCGCGAGGTGCGCGCCGGCGACGTGGTGCTGGTCAAGGGCTCCAACGCCTTGTGCCTGTCGCGGGTGGTTGACGCTCTGGTCGGCCTGGAAGACAGTGCGCCGCGGCGCGCGGCAAGCGTTTAGGGGAAGAAGAGCGATGCTTTACAATCTGCTCGCCCCGCTTGCCGAGAATGCCGGAATTTTCAATCTGTTCCGCTATCTGACCTTTCGCACCGGCGGCGCGATACTGACCGCCCTGGTGGTCAGTTTCATCATCGGCCCGCAGGTGATCGGCTGGCTCAAGCGCAAGCAGGGCCATGGTCAGCCGATTCGTGACGACGGGCCGCAGGGCCATCGGCTGACCAAACAGGGCACGCCGACCATGGGCGGCTTTCTGATTCTGCTGGCGCTGACCCTGGCCACCCTGCTGTGGGCCGATCTCGCCAATCGCTATGTCTGGGCCTGTCTGCTGGTCACCCTAGGTTTCGGCCTGATCGGTTTCGCCGATGATTATCTCAAGGTCACCCGCGGCTCGTCGGCCGGGGTGCCGGGCAAGCTCAAGCTGGTGCTGGAATGCGCCATCGCTGCGCTGGCCGCCTGGTGGATCATGGATGTCGCCGGGCCGCCGCTGGCCAGCGGGCTGGCGGTGCCTTTCCTAAAGAAAACCCTGATCAATCTGGGCTGGTTTTTCATCCCCTTTGCCGTTGTGGTCATGGTCGGGGCCTCCAATTCGGTCAATCTGACCGACGGGCTGGATGGCCTGGCGATCGTGCCGGTGATCATCGCCAGCGCCACCTTCGCGCTGATCGCCTATCTGGTGGGCAATGCGGTGTTCGCCAGCTATCTGTAAATCCACGCCGTGCCGGGAGCCGGCGAGCTGGCGGTGTTCGCCGGCGCGATGGTCGGCGCCGGGCTGGGCTTTTTATGGTTCAACGCGCCGCCGGCCATGGTGTTCATGGGCGATACCGGCAGTCTGGCGCTGGGCGGCGCGCTGGGGGTGGTTAGCGTGGTCACCAAGCACGAGCTGGTGCTGGTGATCGTCGGCGGCCTGTTCGTGCTGGAGACCGTGTCGGTGATCGTGCAGGTGGCCTCGTTCAAGCTGACTGGCCGGCGGGTGTTCCGAATGGCGCCGCTGCATCATCATTTCGAGGAAAAGGGCTGGGCCGAGCCGACTATCGTCATCCGGTTCTGGATCATCGCCGTGGTGCTGGCGCTGGTCGGGCTGGCGACCCTGAAGTTGAGGTGAAGCGATGATCGCGGCGCATCACTACAGGGACCAAAAAGTGGCGGTGTTCGGGCTCGGACGCAGCGGGCTGGCCACCGCCGGGGCGCTGGCGGCGGGCGGCGCGAAGGTGGTTGCCTGGGACGACAGCGCGGCCCGGCGCGCGGCGGCGCGGCTGAACCTCGAAGACCCGGCGGCTACCGACTGGACGAAGGTGGCCGCGCTGGTGCTCTCGCCCGGGGTGGCGCTCGACCATCCGGTGGCGGCCAGGGCGCGCGCCGCCGGGGTGGCGGTAATCGGTGACATCGAGATTTTCGCCCGGGCGTTGGGCGGCGACACCCCGGTGGTGGCGATCACCGGCACCAACGGCAAATCGACCACCACGGCGCTGCTCGCCCATATCATCGAGGAAGCCGGCGGGCGCGCCGTGGCCGCTGGCAATATCGGCGCGCCGGTGCTCGCCCTCGAGCCGCTGGCCGCCGGCGGGGTCTATGTGCTCGAGCTGTCGTCCTATCAGATCGAGCGCACCTTTTCGCTGCACGCCGACATCGCCATTCTGCTCAATATCACCCCCGATCATCTTGATCGCCACGGCGACATGGCCGGTTATGTGGCAGCCAAGCGCCATTTGTTCGACAGGCAGCGGGATGACCAGATCGCCCTGATCAGCGCCGACGATCCCCATTGCGCCGGCGTGGCGCGCATGGTGCGCGCCCGGCTGGTGGAATTCTCGCTCGAACACCCGGTCAGCGGCGGTATTTTCGTGGCGGGCGCTGTGTTGATGGACGCGCTCGATGGCGCCCCGGTGGCGGTGGGCGATCTGGGCGACTGCCCCGGCCTGCCGGGCCGCCACAACGGGCAAAACGCGGCCGCCGCCTACGGCGCAGCGCGGCTGTTGGGGCTGGAACGCGACGCGATCATGGCGGCCCTGCGCTCCTTTCCCGGGCTGGCCCACCGGCTGGAGACCGTGGCGACGGTTGGCGGGGTGCGTTTTGTCAATGATTCCAAGGCGACCAACGCCGAGGCGGCGGCCATCGCCCTGGCCAGCTTCAAGGAAGTCTACTGGATCGCCGGCGGCCGGCCCAAACAGGGCGGCATCGTCAGCCTGGCGCCGCATTTCGGCAAAATCCGGCGCGCCTATCTGACCGGCGAGGCGGCGGGCGACTTCGCGCGCACTCTGGAAGGCCATGCGCCGGCTACCCGCTGCGCCAGCTTGGCCGAGGCGGTGCGCGCTGCCGCGCATGACGCCATGGCCGAGGGCCGGCCGGGCGCGGTGGTGCTGCTGTCGCCGGCCTGCGCGTCGTTCGACCAGTTCGCCAGTTTCGAGGAGCGTGGCGAAGCGTTTCGCGCCGCGGTGGAGGCGCTGGCATGACCAGTTTCGCGCGCACCGATACAAGCATTGTCGGCCGCTGGTGGTGGACGGTGGACCGCTGGCTGCTGGCCGGCATTTTCCTGCTGATGGCGGTGGGTGCCCTGTTGACCCTGGCCGCCAGTCCGGCGGTGGCCGAGCGCATCGGCTTGCCGTCGTTTCATTTTTTTAAGAAAGACATGATCTTTCTGCCGTTTTCTATGGCGGTGATGATCGGGGTTTCGATGATGTCGCGGCGCGATGTGCGCCGGCTGGCAACGGTTCTGTTTGCGGGTTTTTTCATCCTCACCCTGGCCACCCTGATCATCGGGCCGGAATACAAGGGCGCGCAGCGCTGGTTGCCGCTGGGCGTTTTCACCCTGCAACCCTCAGAGTTCCTCAAGCCGACCTTTGCGATTGTCACCGCCTGGCTGTTCTCGCTCGATGGCCCTGCTTTTCCGGGCAACCGGATCGCCACCGGCCTGCTGGTGGCGAGCGCCGGGATGGTTATCCTGCAACCGGACTTCGGCCAGACGGTGCTGATCAGCCTGGTCTGGGTGGCGCAGTTTTTCATCGCCGGCCTGCCGATGCTGACCATGGCTCTGCTCGGCCTGTTCGCGCTTGGCGGGGTGGTTGCCGCCTATGTCATTCTGCCCCATGTCGCCAGCCGCTTTGACCGCTTTTTTGATCCGGCCAGCGGCGATACCTATCAGATTGACAAGGCACTGGGAGCGTTCAAGGCCGGCGGCTGGTTTGGCCGCGGGCCGGGCGAGGGCATGGTCAAGCACCAGTTGCCCGACGCCCATACCGACTTTGTGTTTGCGGTGCTGGGGGAGGAATATGGCCTGATCGCCTGTCTGGCGCTGGTCGCCCTGTTCGCCTTCGTGGTGGTGCGCGGCTTTTCCCACCTGTGGCGCGAAGGCGACCGTTTCACCGTGCTGGCGGTCAGCGGCCTGATGGTTCAGTTCGGCTTGCAGGCGATCATCAACATCGGGGTCAATCTCGACCTGATCCCGCCCAAGGGCATGACCCTGCCGTTTATCAGCTATGGCGGCTCGTCGCTGCTGGCGCTGGCGCTGGGCATGGGCATGGTGCTGGCGCTGACCCGCAGCCGGCCGGATGTGGCGCTGCGTCGGGGAAGGCGGCGATGAGCGCGCCGGTCTATTATATCGCACTGACCGCCGGCGGCACCGGCGGCCATGTATTCCCGGCCGGGGTGCTGGCCCGCGAGCTCCTGGCGCGCGGCCATCGGGTGGTGCTGATCACCGATGAGCGGGGCAGGCGCTATAGCGCGCTGTTTTCCGGCATCGATGTCGAGGTGCTCGAGCTGGACGGCTTTGGCGCGCACGGGCTGCGTGGCCGGCTGAAGGCCCTGGGCCAGTTGGTGCGCGGTACTCGCCGGGCGCACCGCCTGTTCCGCTCCAACCGGCCCGACGCGGTGGTCGGCTTTGGCGGTTATCCGTCGGCTCCGGCGATGATCGCGGCGATCGGTCTCGATCTGCCGACCTGTCTGCATGAACAAAATGCGGTGCTCGGCCGGGTCAACCGCTTTCTTGGCCATTGGACCAAGGCGCTGGCGCTGTCGTTCGGGACCACCCGGCGCCTTGGCGCCGCGACGCGGGCCAAGGCGGTGGTGACCGGCAACCCGGTGCGCGCCGATATCGCCGCCCTGTCGCGCCAGCCCTTTCCGGCCCACAGCGGCAACGGCATGATGCGCCTTCTGGTGCTGGGCGGCAGCCAGGGCGCACGGGTGCTGGCCGACGTGGTGCCCGCCGCGCTGGCCGCCCTGGCGCCGGCGCAGCGCCGCCGCCTGCAGGTCACCCAGCAATGCCGCCCGGAAGACCTGGCGCGGGTGCGCGCGGCTTATGAAGACGCCGGGATTGCCGCCGAAACGGCCGAATTTATCGACGACGTGCCCGAGCGGCTGGCCTGGGCCCATCTGGTGATCGCCCGGGCCGGGGCCTCGACAGTGGCCGAAATCACCACCGCCGGCCGGCCGTCGATCCTGGTGCCCCTGCCCAGCGCCACCGACGATCATCAGACCGCCAATGCCCGCGAGTTGGCCGAGGAAGGCGCCGGCTGGCTGATGCCGCAGGCCGAATTCACCCCCGCCGCATTGGCCAAGCGGTTGCAGAAACTGCTGTTCAACCCCGCCCGGCTCGACCATGCGGCGACCCGGTCGCGGGTGCTGGGCCGCCCTGGCGCGGCGCGCAACCTAGCCGATCTGGTCGAATGGCTGGCCCGGGCGAGCGGCGCCGGCCGACCGCCGGCCAGCGGGAGGGCGCCGGCATGAAGGGGCTCGGGCTCGACATCGGGGTTATTCATTTTGTCGGCATCGGCGGCATCGGTATGAGCGGCATCGCCGAGGTGATGCATAATTTCGGCTATCAGGTGCAGGGCAGCGACGTGGCGCAAGGAGCCAATGTCAAACGGCTGCGCGCCCTGGGCATTCCGATCACCGTGGGCCACGACCCGGACAATCTCGGCCAGGCTGAGGTGGTGGTCATTTCCTCGGCGGTCGGCCCCGACAACCCAGAGGTTGCGGCGGCGCGCGCCCGCCTGCTGCCGGTGGTGCGCCGGGCGGAAATGCTGGCCGAGCTGATGCGCCTGAAATGGTGCGTCTCGGTGGCCGGCACCCATGGCAAGACCACCACCACCTCGCTGATCGCCGCCGTGCTCGAGGCTGCCCGCTATGATCCCACGGTGATCAACGGCGGTATTATCAACGCCTATGGCACCAACGCTCGGCTCGGCGCCGGCGACTGGATGGTGGTCGAGGCCGATGAATCCGACGGCACCTTCATCAAGCTGCCGGCGACCATCGCGGTGGTGACCAATATCGATCCTGAACATCTCGATTTTTACGGCGATTTCGAAACCGAAAAAGCCGCTTTTGACGCCTTTGTCGAGAATGTGCCGTTTTACGGCATTGCGGTGCTGTGCATCGATCATGCCGAGGTGCAGGCGCTGGTTGGCCGGATACGCGACCGCCGGGTGCTGACCTATGGCTTCAACCCCCAGGCCGATGTGCGCGCCGAAAATCTGCGCTTCGACCAGGGCGAGGCCCGGCTCGATGTTGTTTTAAGCGAGCGCGCGCCGGGCGGCCCGCGCCGGATCGACGGTCTGCGCCTGCCGATGCCGGGCGAACATAATGTGCAAAACGCGCTGGCCGCCGTCGCGGTGGCGGTTGAGATGGGCATTGACGACGACATCCTGCGCCGCGCCCTGGCCGGCTTTGAAGGGGTCAAGCGCCGCTTTACCCGGATTGGCGCCATTGGCGGGGTGACGATTATCGATGATTACGGCCACCACCCGGTGGAAATTGCCGCGGTGCTGTCGGCGGCGCGCCAGGCCTATGACGGGCGGGTGATTGCGGTGGTCCAGCCGCATCGCTACTCGCGCCTGCAAAATCTGTTCAAGGATTTCTGCACCTGTTTCAACGACGCCGACACCGTAATCGTGGCTCCTGTTTACGCCGCCGGCGAACAGCCGATCGCGGGGGTTGATCGCGACACGCTGGTCGAGGGCCTGCGCACCTCTGGTCATCGCCATGTCATCGCCCTGGAAGACGAGGGTGCGCTGGCCGGCCTGGTCGCCGCCAATACGGCGCCGGGCGATGTGGTGGTCTGCCTTGGCGCCGGCTCGATTTCATCCTGGGCGGCCGGCCTGCCGGCGGCGCTCGAACAATTGGGAAAGCGGGAGGCATGACCATGATGGCGGCGCATTCCTCCCGGCTGATCGACCGTCTGCCCGCGGTGCGCGGCGAATATGAGGAAAATGTCACGCTGGCCGACATGAGCTGGTTTCGGGTTGGCGGGCCGGCCGAGGTTCTGTTTCGCCCCGCCGACGAGGCCGATCTGGCGCAGTTTTTACGCCAGCGCCCGGCGGATGTTCCGCTTACCGTGCTGGGGGTATGCTCCAATGTGTTGGTGCGCGATGGTGGCATCGACGGCGTGGTGATCCGGCTGGGTCAGGGCTTTGCCGGGGTCGAGGTCGCCGGCCCGCATATTCGCGCCGGCGCCGGCCTGCCCAATGTCAGCCTCGCCCTGAGCGCGCGCGATGCGGCGATCACCGGCTTTGAATTTTTACGCGGGGTGCCGGGCACGGTCGGCGGCTCTTTGCGCATGAACGCCGGCGCCTATGGCCGCGAGATGGCCGATCTGGTGGTCCATGTCACGGCGATCGATGGGGCGGGCGAGCTGCACTCGCTGGCCCTGGGCGAGATGGGCTATGGCTATCGCCAGTGTAGTGTGCCTGCGGACTGGATTTTCGTCAGCGCGCTGATGCGAGGCGAGCCAGGTGATCGCGACCGGATTTCGCGGCGTATGGATGAAATCAGCGCCGAGCGCGCGTTCAGCCAGCCGGTGCGCTCACGCACCGGCGGCAGCACCTTCAAGAATCCGCCGCCCGAGGCGGCCGGCGGCAAGCGGGCCTGGGAGCTGATCGAACAGGCCGGTTGCCGTGGCTTGACGGTGGGCGGAGCCATGGTCTCGGAACAACATTGCAATTTCCTGATCAATGGCGGCGCAGCGACGGCGGGCGATCTTGAGGCGCTGGGCGAGGAAGTGCGCCGGCGGGTGTGCGCGGCCTGCGGCGTCGAGCTGGAGTGGGAAATCCGCATTATCGGGAGGCCGGCATGACGGGCGCGCGCAGCGGTTTGCATGTCGCGGTACTGATGGGCGGCTGGTCGTCGGAGCGCGAGATTTCGCTGGCCAGCGGCGCGGCGGTGGCCCGGGCGCTGGAGAGCGAGGGCTACAAGGTGAGCCGGATCGATGTCGGACGTGATCTGGCCGCTCAACTGTCCGCTTGCGCCCCCGATGTGGTGTTCAACGCCCTGCACGGTCCTTACGGCGAAGACGGCTGCGTGCAGGGGCTGCTCGAGGTGATGGGCCTGCCCTATACCCATTCCGGGGTTGCCGCCTCGGCGCTGGCGATGGACAAGGCGTTGGCCAAGACCCAGTTTCGCGCCGCCGGCATCCGCTGCGCCGACAGCCGGGTGATCAGCGTCGAGGAACTGTACGGCCAGGAAATTATGCCCCGGCCCTATGTGATCAAGCCGGTGGCCGAGGGCTCCAGCGTCGGCGTGGTTATCGTGCGTGAGGGCGAGAATATGGCGCCGCCGGCCCCGCCCGGCCCGTGGGATGCCGGCGCGCGCCTGATGGTCGAGCGCTATGTTCCCGGGCGCGAGCTGACCGTGGCGGTGATGGACGGCCGCGCCCTGGGGGTTCTGGAAATCCGCGCCGCCCAGGGGTTTTACGATTATCGGGCGAAATATACTCCCGGCGGCTCGCAGCATGTCATTCCGGCGCCGCTGCCCGGCGCGGTTTACGAAGAAGCCCGCCAGTTTGCCGTTCTGGCCCATCAGGCGCTGGGTTGCGCCGGCGTCACCCGGGCCGATCTGCGCTATGACGAGGGTGCCGGGGACGGGTTGGTTCTGCTCGAGATCAACACCCAGCCGGGCATGACGCCGACCTCGCTGGTGCCCGAGATTGCCGCCCATGACGGGATCGGCTTTGGCGCGCTAACCCGCTGGCTGGTGGAGGACGCCCTATGCCGCGCGTAAGCCCCAATCGCAAACCGACCACTCGCAAGCCAATTTGGCGCTGGCGGCGTCACTGGGGCGCAATCAAGCGCAGCGCCGGCTTTGGCGCGCTGGCGCTGGCGCTGGCCGCCGCGCTCTGGGGCTGGCGCTCGGGCTTTGTCGATGCCGGCATGGTCGCGCTGGGCGAGCAACTGACCACCCGTCTGGCGCGCGCCGGCCTGGTGGTGGAAACGGTGATGGTGACCGGCCGGCGGCAGACCAGCCCGTCGGCGCTGCTCGCCGCCCTCGATGTATCCCGCGGCGATCCCCTTCTGGGGGTCGATCTGGCGGCGGCGCGGGCGCGGATCGAGCAACTGGGCTGGGTGAAAAGCGCCCGTCTGACCCGCCGCCTGCCCGGCCGGATCGATATTGCGCTGACCGAACGGGTTCCCTTTGCAGTATGGCAATATCGCGACCGGCTGCGCCTGATCGATGCCGAAGGGACGGTGATTGCGGGCGTCGACCCGGCGCGATTTGCACCGTTGCCGCTGATCGTGGGCAAGGGGGCGCCGGCCCATGCCGCGGCCTTGCTGGCGGAGTTGGAAAGCGAGCCCGAACTGGCCCGGCGGGTGCGCGCCGCGGTGCGGATCGCCGACCGGCGCTGGAACCTGCGGTTCGACAATGGCGTCGATGTGCGCCTGCCCGAAAACAATCCGATGGACGCCTGGCGCAAGCTGGCGCGGCTCGAACGCCAGTACCGCATTCTGGCGCGCGACATTGTGCTGCTCGATTTGCGCCTGCCCGACCGGCTGATCGTGCGGCTTTCGCCGGCCGAGGCGCGCCGTCGGCGTCATCCTGGGAGTGATGCGTAATGGTTGCAGGACGAAGCGGATTGATTGCGGCGCTCGACGTGGGCGCCTCCAAGGTGTGCTGTTTTATCGCCATCCTCGAGGGCGACGGCGGGCTGCGGATTATCGGCATCGGCCATCAGGTCAGCCATGGCATGCACGCCGGCGCGGTGGTCGACATGGAGGCGCTGGAAGCCTCGGTGCGCGCCGCGGTGGATGCCGCCGAACGCATGGCCGGCGAGCCGGTGCGCGATGTCGTCATCGGCCTGTCGGGCGGGGCGCCGCGCTCGGTCACCCGCAGCATCGAGGTGGCGATTGCCGGCCATCAGGTGGGCGAGGCCGATATCAACAGCGCCATCGAGCAGGCCCGGCGCGATTGCGCGCCATTCGAGCGCGAGGTGGTCCATTGCCGGCCGGCGTCCTTTGCGATCGATGGCTCGCGCGGGGTCAAGGATCCGCGCGGCATGTATGGCGACCGGCTGGGGGTGGAGGTTCATATCGTCACCGCCGCCACCGCGCCGGTGCGCAATCTGGAAAACTGCATCCGCCGCGGTCATCTTGGCGTTGCCGGCATGGCGCTGACCCCTTACGCCTCGGGTCGGGCCTGCCTGGTCGAGGATGAAATGGACCTCGGCGTTACCCTGATCGACATGGGCGGGGGTACCACCTCGGTAGCGGTGTTCCTGCACGGCGCGATGGTGTTCGCCGATGTTCTGCCGGTCGGCGGCAAGCATGTCACCAAGGATATTGCGCGCGGGCTGCTTGCGCCGCCGGCCGAGGCGGAACGCATAAAGACCCTTTATGGCAGCGCCATCTCCAGCCCGTCTGACGATCGCGAGATGATCGCCGTGCCTCAGCTTGGCGAAAGCGGCGAGGAAGAGGCGACGCGGATTTCCCGCTCGATGCTGATCGGCATTATCCGGCCGCGGCTGGAGGAAACCTTCGAGCTGGTGCGCGAGCGGCTGGTGGACAGCGGCTTTTTCAGCGCCGCCGGCCGGCGTGTGGTGCTCACCGGCGGGGCCAGTCAGTTGCATGGCGCGGCCAATCTGGCGGGGCGCATTCTCGACAAACAAATCAGGATTGGCCGGCCCTTGCGTCTCAAGGGCTTGGCCGAGGCGACCGCCGGACCGGCCTTTTCGGCCTGTGCCGGCCTGTTGGCGCTCGCCGGCGAAGAGTGGCGCCAAGGGGGCTCTCCCGAGGCGGAAATGGCCCCATCGGCAAAGCGTTTTTCCAGAGTAACCCGTTGGTTCAAAGAGAATTTTTAACAGCACAATCAAAACTGGAGGTCACAATGACAATCAATCTCGGCAAGCCTGAAATCAACGAATTAAGGCCCAATATCATTGTCGTCGGCGTTGGCGGCGCCGGCGGCAATGCGGTCAATAATATGATCGAGTCGAACCTGCAAGGGATCGATTTCGTGGTCGCCAATACCGACGCCCAGGCGCTCGCCCATTCGCGCGCCGACCGGCGGTTGCAGCTTGGGCTGGAGCTGACCGAAGGTCTGGGCGCCGGCTCGCGTCCCGAGATCGGCCGGGCGGCCGCCGAGGAGGCCATGGAGCAGATCATCGAGCAGATCCAGGGCACCCATCTGGCCTTTATTACCGCCGGCATGGGCGGCGGCACCGGCACCGGGGCGGCGCCGGTGATCGCCAAGGCGGCGCGTGAGCATGGCATTCTCACCGTCGGCGTGGTCACCAAACCGTTCCAGTTCGAAGGCTCGCGGCGCGCGGCGATTGCCGATCACGGCATCGAGGAGCTGCAAAAACATGTCGATACGCTGATCATCATTCCCAACCAGAATCTGTTCCGGGTGGCCAATGAGCGCACCACCTTCGCCGACGCCTTTTCGATGGCCGACAATGTGCTGCATTCCGGGGTGCGTGGCATTACCGACCTGATGGTCATGCCGGGGCTGATCAACCTTGATTTTGCCGATGTGCGCACGGTGATGAGCGAAATGGGCAAGGCGATGATGGGCACCGGCGAGGCCGAGGGCGAAAAACGCGCCATCGAGGCCGCCGAAGCCGCAATTTCCAACCCGCTGCTCGATGATGTGTCGATGAAGGGCGCGCGCGGCGTGCTGATCAATATCACCGGCGGTATGGATCTGACCCTGTTCGAGGTTGACGAGGCGGCCAACCGCATTCGCGGCGAGGTCGACCCCGATGCCAATATCATTGTCGGCTCGACCTTCGATGAAAATCTCGATGGCAGCATGCGGGTATCGGTGTTTGCCACCGGCATCGAGGCCGAGGCCGAACATGTTCCGGCAGTCGAGGCCACGCCGGTCGCGGCCGCTGTTGCGGCGGCGGCGTCAGCCACCGTCACCCCCCTGCCGGCGCGGCCCGCCGAGCCAACACCGGCCCCGGCCGCCGCGGTGGCTTCGCTGGTGCGCGATGTGGAGGATTTCGCCGCCCGGGCCGGCGCTCCGGTTGCCAATGCTTGCGCTCCGGCTGACGAAACGCCGGCCAATGAAACGCCAGCCGCCGACAGCCCGGAGATAAGCGTGGTGGAGCGCGCCGTCGCCCGGGAAAGTGAGGCCTTTATCGCACCGCCGCCGGTCGAGGCGGCGCCCAGCGCGCCCAGCCACGCCCCCGATCCCTTTGCCGAGGCGGCGCTGGCCAATGGCGGCCATGAAGATGAGCGGCGCAAGCGCGGCCTCAGCCTGCTCGAGCGCATGACCGGCCGGGCGCGGCGCAAGGCGGCGAGCGAGACGCCGGCGCAGCCCCAGGCCGAGGCGGCCAAACCGGAGCCGCGCGCCCCGGCGCCCAATCTGGGCGCGGTCGATCCCAAGGAGCGCATCACGCAACCGATGAGCCTTGAGGAACAATTGGAAATTCCGGCTTTCCTGCGCCGTCAGGCCAACTGATCCGGCTTTTTTGATCCTCCGGTTTTCCTGCGCCTCCCTTGACCAAGGGGGGCGCTTTTTTATCCTTGCCAGGCTGGAAAGATCGTGGGACTTTCGGGCGAGCAGACACAAGTCGGACAGAGGAGCAGACAAATAGTGCGTTGCAAGGCGGACAGGAGAGGGGCGCGGCGGTGGCTTGCCGCAGTGGCGCTGATCGCCGCGGTGGCGGTGAGCGGGTGTTCTAAAAAGCCCAAGGACGAATATATCAAGGCCAGCGTTTCCACGCTTTATCATCAGGGCCACCTGATGCTCGAAGAGGGGCAATATCGCGATGCGGCGAAGGCCTTTGACGAGGTTGAACGCCAGCACCCCTATTCGGTGTGGGCGCGCCGGGCGCAGTTGATGTCGGCCTATGCCCAATATCTGACCAATAATTATGACGAGGCGATTCTGGCGGCGCAGCGTTTCCTGGCGCTGCATCCGGGCAATCACAGCGCGCCCTACGCCTATTATCTGGTGGCGCTGTGCTATTATGAGCAGATCAGCGATGTCGGCCGCGACCAGCATGTCACCGAACAGGCGCTCAAGGCGCTCAACGATGTGGTGCGGCGCTATCCCAACAGCGAATACGCCACCGATGCGCGGCTCAAGCGTGATCTGGTGATCGAACATCTGGCGGGCAAGGAGATGGAGGTCGGCCGGTTTTATCTCAAGGCCGGCGAGCAGCTCGCCGCGATCCTGCGGTTTCGCACCGTGGTCAAGAAATATAACACCACCACCCATGTGCCCGAGGCGCTGCATCGCCTGACCGAGGCCTATCTGGCGCTGGGCGTGGTGGCGGAAGCTAAAAAAACCGCCGCCGTGCTGGGCTATAACTACCCGGGCAGCCGGTGGTATGAATATTCTTATGAACTGCTCCATGGCCGCCAGGCCAAGCCACGGGGTGAAAAGAAGAAATCCTGGCTGAGCCGCATTTTCTAGGGCGTCTCAGGGGAGCGGTGCACTATCGGTGCGCCCGGTCCGGCCAAGCGCGGCCATCATGCGGCGATAGGATGCCGCCGAGATGGGATAAAAGGCGATACAGGCGGCGGCAAGAAGAATGGTCCCGGCCGGGATCAGGGCCATGACGTCGCGCAAACCGTCCAATGTCTGGCGCGACTGGTCGCCGCCCGCGGCATAGCCGATGCCCTCGAGCAGCAGACCGAGAAAAAACGCCGAGGCGGCGAGCGACGCCTTTTGGGACGGCGAGACGATACCGACCAGAACGGATTCATTGCGCACGCCGGTCTTGTGTTCGCCCTATTCGATGGTGTCGGGAAGCATGCTCCAGAACAGCACCGCATAAGAGCTTAGCCCCAGCGTGACCACGCTCTATTCGGCAAGTGCGATGACCGTCGAACCGGTCCGGTCGAAAAACAGACCCGTCAGGCCGACCAGGGCCACCCCGCTTCCAATAAGTCCGGCGGTCCGCTTGCCCAATTTCAGGGCGACCGCCGACCATATCGGAATGGTGACCAGAGGAGCGGCGGTCATGATCAGGATCGCGGTGTTGCCTGACAGAAAAGATTGTACTCGGCGGCACCTCAAATGTGATATAAAGAAACGAACTAGGGAATCTCTGATTTATTCACCGCTTTGTTTATACATACAGTAGTTTCATTCAAGCTGACTGGAGATTTGTTGAATGCGGCAACGAACGCTCGCTGAAGAAGGCTTCGAGAAGTTTCGCAAGCCAACGCGCCGGGAACGGTTTCTCACTGACATGGATCGGATTATCCCCTGGCGCGACCTGTGTAAGGTGATTGAGCCGTTTTACCCAAAGCCGAAAGGCGCCGGTCGACCACCGGTGGGTCTGGAAAGCAGAATACGATGATCGGTAAAATTATTAGTGGATTGGTCGGTGGTTTAATTGTCGCCATCCTTGGAGCCATGCTGGTTACATTGGCTTTGTCAAGTAATCCTGAATCAGGGGGGCAAACAGGAGCAATGGCATTTTTTATTTTTTGGGTTATTGCACTTGTAATTGCTTTAGCCGCTCCACGGGCAGGTAAAGCATGGCGCAGACTTTTAATTGCATCTGGGCTACTTGCATTTGCTATGCCCATTTCGTCACTTATATTTTCAGGTGCTCAAGTTGCTGATGCAGCAAACCAGGGTGGAGAGTACGCAGGTGCGGCAGCAGTAGGCGCTGCACTTGGAGGTGGCATGGTTACAGCTATCACTGGTTTTGTAGGCTTTTTCATTGGGATAATATTTCTTGTGGTAGGTCTTCTAGTTGGTAGAGATAAGCAAATTGTAATAATTAAAGAAGGAAAAAGTGAGGAATAAGAAATGAAATTAAAGGCATCTTTCTCTTTAGTGTTTGCTCTTATTTTTGGGTTGGCCTTCTCTGCACAAGCGGAAGAAAAAATATCTGGAACTTTCGGAATTAAACTTGGTCAAGTATTTGACCCTTCTGGAGCCATAGGTAAAGGTTCCTTAACAGATGGGACACCAATGTACCAATTCAGCCCAAAAAAGAAGTTCAGATCATTTTCAACATATTATGTTTTGATAACGCCAAAAACCCATAAAGTATATTCAATATGGGGCATAGGTAATATGGAGAATGATCCATCTTGTAAGAAAGAACAGGCATTAGTCATGGCAATTCTTCAAAAAAAGTATGGGAAAGTTGAGAAAGACCAACTTTTTTCCAGCCTTTATGACATGAAAAATATTGACCAAGGAAATAGATATGTATTAACCAAGTGCAGTGGTTTTTCTGATGTGTCGATTGATATTCGATATAAAGATAAAAAGTTGGCAACGTTAGCAGAAAATGAACGTATCTTATTAGAAAGTGAGAAAGTTGATTCATCTGGGTTATAAAGCACCTAACAAGGCAAATGCACTCGGACAGTTTAAAGCGCCGCTCTGAGGTGGTCCTGGAAAATCGGACAGGGTGTTAAGGTGTATTCCACCGGCTAACGGAGGGATACGAGATGAGCAAACGACGTCGATTTACGGCGGATTTCAAGGCCCGCGTGGCGCTGGAGGGGCTTCGGGGCGGCCGGACGATCCAGGCGATAGCGGGGCGGCACAAGGGGCACCCCAATCAGGTCAGCACGTGGAAGCGCCAGGTGGACGCGCCAGGCGGCGGGCGGCTGGAGCGCTCTTAGAGCCGCGGCGGGGGCCGGTTATTTCAGCCTGTGGAAGCCGATGAGCCATCCTGATTTTCCCTGGACCGGCATTTTGTTCGGAGCGCCCATTCTGGCGGTCTGGTACTGGTGCACCGACCAGTTTATCGTCCAGCGCGTGCTCTCGGCCCGCAACATCGACAATGCCCGGCGCGGCACCATCGTTGCCGCCTATCTCAAGCAATTGCCGCTGTTCATTTTCGTGCTGCCCGGGATTGTCGCCTTTGCTCTGGCGCGTTCGGGGCTCTGGCGCGCTCGGGCGGGCTGGTGCTCGAGGCCCCGGACCAGGCGCTGCCGGCGCTGGTTGGCGCGCTGCTGCCCGCCGTGACCCTGGGCGCGGCCGGAGCCGGCCCGATGGGCGAAGACAAGACATGGCGCCGGCGTGACAGTTTTCTCAGTCTCGGAGTGGTCGCGCTTATCCTCTTAAGCTGGCTTTATTTCTCCGATCTGTTCTCTTGAGCCTTCTTGCCGGGCGCGATCAGAGCTTGTCAGGATAAAAACCCCATCAGAACCAACGCGGACTTCCGGGATTGAACGGGTGACAAACCGGGAAGGGACAGGCTATCTTCATGCATGGCGGGTGGGATTTTCTGCTGATGGTGAATGATCTTGTCTAAACATGGAAATCATGCATTATTTCAACATGTTAATTCACGCCTAGCTGTCAATTCAGGCCGTATCATGAATCATCCGGGCTAGAGCGCTTCATGCTTGTTAGCCTTGCCATTCGCGATATCGTTCTGATCGACCGGGCGAGCTTCGAGCCCGGCCCCGGCCTGGGGGTGCTGACCGGCGAGACCGGGGCGGGCAAATCCATTCTTCTTGATGCCCTGGGGCTGGCGCTGGGCGCGCGCGGTGATGCCGGCCTGGTGCGCCGCGGCGTCGAAGCCGGCGTGGTCACAGCGGTGTTCCATCTTGACGGCGACCACCCGGCCCATGCCCTGCTGGCCGACCAGGGCCTGGACGGCGATGACGATGACCTGGTAATCCGCCGCCGGCTGGCCGCCGACGGCCGCTCGCGCGCCTTTGTCAATGATCAGCCGGTCAGCATCGGCTTGCTGCGTGACCTCGGCGCATGTCTGGTCGAGGTTCACGGCCAGCATGGCGAGCGCGGTCTGCTCGATGCTGCCGGTCACCGCGCCTTGCTTGACGATGCCGGCGGGCTGGCGGCGGACAAGGCGGTGGTGGCCGAGGCGTTTGCCGCCCGGGACACGGCGCGCGGCGCGCTGGCGGCGGCCGAGGCCCGGCTGGCCGCCTTGCAGGCCGATGAGGACTACGCCCGCCACATGCTCGAGGAACTGGACAGCCTGGCGCCGCAGGCCGGCGAAGAGGAAGAGCTGGCGGCGCGCCGCGCCCTGATGATGAATGCCGAGCGGATCACCGAAGAACTGACCGAGGCCCGCGCTCTGCTGGCTGGTGACGAGGGTGCGGCGGCGCGGCTGCGCCGCGCGATGCGCCGGCTGGAACGGGTCGCCGGCAAGGCGGACGGCGCGCTCGATGACGCCCTGGCGGCGCTGGAGCGGGCCGGCGGCGAGACCGCCGAGGCGAGCGACCAGCTCGATGCGGCGCTGGGCGCGCTGGCCCATGACCCCCATGAACTGGAGCAGCTCGAGGAGCGGCTGTTCGATTTGCGCGCGCTGGCCCGCAAGCATCAGTGCGCGGTGGACGACTTGCCCCGGATGCGCGCCCAGTTCGCCGATCAACTGGCCGGGCTCGAGGCCGGCGCGCAGGATCTGGCGGGCTTGCGCGCGGCGCTCGAGGCGGCCGAGGCGCGGTTGACGGAAGCGGTGGCGCGGCTGGGCAAGGCCCGCGCTCGGGCGGCGCGCCGGCTGGAGCGGGCGGTGGGCGCCGAACTGGCGCCGCTCAAACTGGACAAGGCGCGCTTTCGGGTGCGTCTGGAGCCCCTGGCGCGCGATCAGTGGAGCGCCGCCGGCGGTGAGCGGGTGCATTTCGAGATCGCCACCAATCCCGGCGCGCCGTTCGGGCCGCTGTCGCGCATCGCCTCGGGCGGCGAGCTGTCGCGCATCGCGCTGGCGCTCAAGGTGGCGCTGTCCGGCCGTGGCGGGGCGCAGACCCTGGTGTTCGACGAGGCCGACCATGGCGTTGGCGGTGCGGTGGCCGATGCAGTGGGCGAACGGCTGGCCCGGCTGGCCGGCGATGCCCAGGTGCTGGTAGTCACCCATCTGCCCCAGGTGGCGGCCCGCGCGGCGCGGCACTGGCGGGTCGATAAGGCCGGCGGCAAAACCCGTCTGGCCCGGCTCGATGATGCCGCCCGGCGCGAGGAAATCGCCCGCATGCTGGCTGGGGCGCGGGTCACCGACGAGGCCCGCGCCGCCGCCGACAGTCTGCTTGCAGGGGCCCGCTCATGAGCCCGGTCACGAGCGATTTTTCCGCAATCCCGGTCGAGCAACTGACCGCGCCTCAGGCGGCGGCCGAGCTGGCCCGTCTGGCCGGTGAGATCGCCCGCCATGACCAGGCCTATTATGGCGCCGATGCGCCGGTGATCTCCGATGCCGATTATGACGCCCTGCGCCGGCGCAATGCGGCGATCGAGGCTCGCTTTCCCGCCCTGATTCGCGCCGACAGCCCGAGCAAGCGGGTTGGCGCAGCCCCGGCCTCGGGCTTCGCCAAGGTCGCCCATCGCCAGCCGATGCTGTCGCTGGCCAATGCCTTTAGCGCCAAGGATGTCGCCGATTTCATCGAGCGGGTGCGCCGTTTTCTCAGCCTTGACGAGGCGCAAGAGGTCGATCTGGTGGCCGAGCCCAAGATCGACGGCCTGTCAGCGGCGCTGCGCTACGAGAAGGGGTGCTTTGTCCAGGGTCTGACCCGCGGCGACGGCCGGGTGGGCGAGGATGTCACCGCCAATTTGCGCACCATCGGCGATATTCCCACTACCCTCGCCGGCGGTGATGTTCCCGAGGTGCTGGAGGTGCGCGGCGAGGTCTATATGGCCCGGGACGATTTTTTCGCCCTTAACGCCGCCCAGCAGGAGGCCGGCAAGCCGCCGTTCGCCAATCCGCGCAATGCCGCCGCCGGCTCGTTGCGCCAGCTTGATTCCAAGGTGACGGCCGCCCGGCCGTTGCGCTTTTTCGCCTATGCCTGGGGCGAGGTGATCGGCGGCGATCTGGGCGAGACCGTATGGGCGGCGCGCCGCCGGCTGGCCGGCTGGGGCTTTGCCCTCAACCAGCCGGCCCGGCTGGTGCGCCGGCCCGACGAGGCCCTGGCCTATTATGACGAGATCATGGCCGGCCGGCCCGATTACCCCTTCGACATCGACGGCGTGGTCTACAAGGTCAACCGGCTCGACTGGCAGGAGCGCCTCGGCATGGTGGCGCGGGCGCCGCGCTGGGCGATCGCCCATAAATTTCCCGCCGAACGGGCGACCACCGTGCTGCGCGCCATTGAGATTCAGGTCGGGCGCACCGGCGCGCTCACCCCGGTGGCCCGGCTGGCGCCAGTGACGGTGGGTGGTGTCGTGGTCTCGAACGCCAGCCTGCACAATGAAGACGAGATCGCCCGCAAGGATATCCGCAAAGGGGACACGGTGGTGATCCAGCGCGCCGGCGACGTGATCCCCCAGGTGGTCGAAGTGGTCCTGGACAAACGCCCGGTCGATGCGGTGCCCTATAAATTTCCCACCCGTTGCCCGGTTTGCGGCAGCCTGGCGGTGCGCGAAGACGGCGAGGCGATCCGCCGCTGCACCGGCGGTTTGATCTGCCCGGCCCAGCGCATCGAGCGGCTGCGCCACTTCGTCTCGCGCAAGGCGTTTGACATCGAGGGGCTGGGCGAGCGCCAGATCAAGGCGTTCTGGGATGACGGCCTGATCGCCAGCCCGGCGGACATCTTTCGGCTGGAGGCGCGCGATCGCGACAGCCCGACACCGCTGCGCGACCGCGAGGGCTGGGGCGAACAGTCGGCGCGCAAGCTGTTCGCGGCGATCAATGCGCGGCGTGAAATTCCCCTGGAGCGGTTTTTGTTCGCGCTCGGCATTCGCCATGTCGGCGAGGAGGTCGCCCGCCTGCTGGCCCGCGCCTATGGCTCGATCGAAACGTTGCGCGCGGCGCTGGAAAAGGGCGAGGCGGTGCGCGACGAATTGCTGGCGATCGATGGCGTCGGGCCGCGTATCGCTGATGAGCTGATCGGCTTTTTCGCCGAGCCGCATAATGTGGCGGTGGTCGATGATCTGCTGGACCAGGTCACGGTCACCGACTTCGTCGCCCCGGTCTTTATTGTGGGGGCGACGGCGTGGCACACTCACACTGCGGAGCCAGGCAGTTTTACCACGACCGACAGTGCGCCGCTGGCCGGCAAGACCATCGTGTTCACCGGCACCCTTGAGCACATGAGCCGGGCCGAGGCCAAGGCCCGCGCCGAGGCGCTGGGGGCCCGGGTTTCGGGCTCGGTTTCCGGCAAGACCGACCTGGTGGTGGCTGGGCTGAAGGCGGGCTCGAAACTGAAAAAAGCCCGGGAGCTGGGGGTGGAAATCATGGATGAAAATGCATGGCTTGAGCTTTCGAAGCCGCATTAAACCCGGATTAACTTTTTGTTAATCATAATAAAATCCTTGTAAATCAATAAGTTAAATTATATGCAATATGTGCATGGCAAACCTGTAAAAATTTCAGTTTTCATTTCTATGCTGCGATGCAACATTCCTTATCAAGAGGTTGGCAACCGGCCCGGTACCACTGAGGGCTGTAGTAAGGAGTAGGTATGATGAACAGCAAGTTTTTTAACACCCTGGTGAATTTCTATCGCCGGCTGGACCGTGACGAGTTCACCTTGATGGATGTGCTGGCCAAGGATGCGGTCGAGAAAAAGGCCGCGAACGATGATCACAACGCGCCGACCGGCGATCACACGCCGCGCCGGGTGGCCTGAAGTTTTCTCTCACGTCTCACCCTGGGGCGCGTAACAGCAGCGTGGTCCAGGGGCCAAGGGCAAAGCGGCGCATCAACGCCAGGCCCTGCTCGCGATAAGCCGAGCGCACCAGCGCTTCTTGACTGGCGAGCAGGCCGGAGAGAACGAGAAAACCGTCCGCAGCCAAGCTGCGGGCGGTTTTTTTGGCCAGCGCGCGCAGCGGTTTGGCCAGGATATTGGCGACAATCAGATCAAACGGTGCGGCCCCGGCCAGCGCGCGGTGGTCAAGCCCGGCGGCGCAAAGCGGGCGCACCAGCGAGGGCACCGCATTGCGCCGGGCATTTTGCGCGGTAATGGCCACCGCGACGGGATCGATGTCACTGGCCCACACCGGGGTGCGCCAGCATTTGGCCATGGCGATGGCCAGCACCCCGGCGCCGCAGCCAAGGTCGAGCGGACGCAAAAAGCGCCTCCCTTTGGCCAGCGCGTCGATGGCGTGCAGACAGCCGGCGGTGGTTTCATGCTGGCCGGTGCCAAAGGCCTGGCTGGCGTCGATCAGGATGGCGATGCCGCCCCCCGGGGCGGCGCATCCGTGATGGCTGCCATGGACAAAGAACCGTCCCGCACGCACCGGCTGGTGATGGGTCAGCGCCTGGGCCTGCCAGTCAACTGCGCCCAGCTCTTCCAGGCCTGGCCGGGGAGTTTGGGGGCCGAGCAGAGCGCGCAGTGCGGCATGCAGGGCGGTGGCGTCGGGTTGTTCCTCGAACACCGCCTCGACCGACCAGAACGCTCCGTCGGGGGGAATTTCAAAGCTGACCAGCGCCGGCGGCGGGCCGTCAAGGGCGCAAAAGGCGGTCTCGGCGCGCCCGACCGCGCCGGCCTCGACAATGATTCCGGCTTTCCAGCTCATTGGGCGGGCTCAGGCGGGCTCGACAAAGCTGGCCAGCACCCGCTTGTCACCGGCTTTGTCAAAGGCGATGTGTAATTTGCTGCCCTCGGCGGCGCGGATCAGGCCATAGCCGAATTTTTGGTGAAACACCCGCATCCCGGGGCGCCAGGCGGGGCTGTCGGGTTCCGGCTCGGCCTCGGCATGGTGCACCGGGGGGCGAAACAGGGCGGCGGCCGGCTCGCGCAGGCCAGAGGAAAAGCCGTGAATGGTCTGTTGCTCGAGGGTCTCGGCGGGCAGCTCGGCGATAAAGCGCGAGGGGATGGGCGATTGCCACTGGCCGTGGATCTGGCGCGAGGCGGTGTGCAGGATCATCACCTTTTGCTTGGCCCGGGTCAGGCCGACATAGGCCAGCCGGCGTTCTTCCTCGAGTGCGGCGTTGCCGCCTTCATCGAGCGTGCGCTGCGAGGGGAACAGCCCTTCCTCCCAGCCGGGCAGGAATACGGCGCTAAACTCCAGCCCCTTGGCGCCGTGCAGGGTCATCAGGCTGATTTTGTCGGCGCTGCCGGCCTCGGCATTTTCCATCACCAGGCTGATATGTTCCAGAAAAGCTTCCAAGGTTTCGAATTCGCCCAGCGCGCGCACCAGTTCAGCCAGATTGTCCACACGGCCTTGGGCGTCGGCGGTTTTCTCCTGGCGCCACATGTCGAGATAGCCGGACTCTTCGAGCACCCGTTGCGCCAGCTCGGCGGGCGTCAGGCTGGCGGCCACCTCGCGCCAGCCGGCGAATTGTTCGAGCAGGGCGCGCAGCCGGGCCCGGGTCTGGGGGCGCAATTCGTCGGTCTCGACCAGCGCCCTGGCGGCCCGGGTCAGCGGCATGCGCTGGCCGCGCGCCAGCACATGCAGGGCGCGCAGCGTGGCTTCGCCCAGTCCGCGCTTGGGCTTGTTGATGATGCGCTCGAACGCCAGATCATGGGCCGGCTGGTGGATGACATTGAGATAGGCGATGGCGTCGCGGGTCCCCAGCCGCTCGTAAAACCGTGGCCCGCCGACCACCCGGTAGGGCAACCCCAGGGTGATGAAACGCTCCTCGATCTCGCGCATCTGGGCGGACACCCACACCAGCACCGCGATGTCGGCATTGGCGACGCCGGCGCGCTGCAGGGCCTCGATTTCCTCGCCGATCAGCCGCGCTTCCTCGGCGCCGTCCCACACCCCGCGCACCGCGATCTTTTCGCCTGCCCCGGCCTCGGTCCACAGGCTCTTGCCCAGCCGGCCGTCATTGGCGGCGATCAGCCCCGAGGCGGCGGCGAGGATTTCCGGGGTCGAGCGATAATTGCGCTCCAGGCGGATGATCCGGGCGCCGGGAAAATCGCTCTCGAAACGCAGGATATTGCCGACCTCGGCGCCGCGCCAGCCGTAGATCGACTGGTCATCGTCGCCGACGCAGCAGATATTGCGCCGCTTCTGGGCGAGCAGGCGCAGCCACAGATATTGCGCCACATTGGTATCCTGATATTCATCGACCAGAATATAGGCGAAACGGCGGTGAAAATCGGCCAGAATCTCCGGCTGTTCGGTGAACAGGCGGATGCACAGGGCGATCAGATCGCCGAAATCGACCGCGTTAAGCTCGACCAGCCGTGCCTGATAGGCGGCGTAAAGCCGCGCTCCGGCGCCGTCGGCATAGGCGAAAGCCTCGCCGGCCGGCACCTTGTCGGGGGCCAGGGCGCGGTTTTTCCAGCGATCGATAAGGCTGGCCAGCAGGCGGGGCGGCCAGCGCTTGTCGTCGATATTGGCCTCGCGGATCAGTTGTTTGAGCAGGCGGAGCTGGTCGTCAGCGTCGAGAATGGTGAAATTGGCGGTCAGACCGACCCTCTCGGCGTGAAAGCGCAACATGCGGGCGCAGACCGAATGAAAGGTACCCAGCCAGGCCAGGCCCTCGATTGCGCCGCCGATCAGCTCGGCGACCCGGTCGCGCATTTCGCGTGCCGCCTTGTTGGTGAAGGTGACCGCTAGAATCTGCCCCGGCCGCGCCCGGCCGCTGGCCAGAATATGCGCCAGCCGGGTGGTCAGCACCCGGGTTTTGCCAGTGCCCGCGCCGGCCAGCACCAGCACCGGCCCGTCAATCGCCAGCACCGCTTCGCGCTGGGCCTCGTTCAGGGCGTGAACAAAGGGCGGCGGGGCCGGCGCGGCCGGCGCGGCCGGCGCGGCCAGCGTGGCCGGGGCGGCGCGGCTTTGAAGTTGGTCGAGATCGAACGGGTCGGACATGGCCGCTGTTATAGCACGCCCGCGCCCCGCTCCGGCAAGGCCAACTTATGCGCTTTCGGCAAAAGGGAAATAAATATACTGTTCCTTGTGGGCAGGTCACATCAGTGACAGTGTGAAGCGATTTTTTAATTAATTATCCGGGTAAAGGCTATGATTGAACATGGGGATGGCGGGGTGCTCCCGGAGAAAACACCCGACGGTTTCCAGCAACATCCGGATCGGGTGATCCTGAACAATGAAGTCCACAGCCGACCTTTCGTCGCCATCAACAGCCCGGCGCGCTGCACCAATATCGCCATGTTGCATGGTTCGGAAACGGCCGCCGAGGAATGGGGCCATATTGAACGGCTATGCGATCATTTCGGCGTGCCAATCCCAAGTCCTGTTGCCAACCACCTGATTATCGATTTCGGCACCTTTCAGCTGAAGTGGGAGCGGCATACGGAATTCAGCAGCTATACCTTTATTCGCGAAGGCGCCGGCAAGGCGCCGTTTCGGGAGACCGCCCTGACGGTTATTCCGGAAAAATGGCTTGCCACCCTTCCCGGTCAGATGCTGGTGGGGGTACATCTTTTGGTTACCAAGTGCAGTTGGGAAAACGGGTATAATCCCGATGAAATTCGGGATATTTTTGGCACCCATGCCATTGTTGGCGCGTGGGTTTCCAGCAACGGCGCTACGGCCTGGACCGATTTTCGCCTGCATGGCGACGGGTTTTCCCGGATTTTGGTCAACAACGTAAGCCTGAAGGAAAGGCAGACTGGCCGGCTGTTGCAGCGGCTGTGGGAGATCGAGACCTACCGCATGATGTCCCTGCTATCCATGTCCCTGACCCGGCGGGTAGGGGACAAGACCCGCACCATCGAGCTGGAACTGGCGGAAAATGTCAGCAAGATGGCCAATGTACGCGATGCAGAACAGGAACAAATACTGCTGGAGATCCTGACCCGCCTTGCCGCGCAGGTGGAGCAACTGTCGGCGGAAACCTCGTTTCGCTTCAATGCATCCAAGGCTTATTACGCCCTGGTTCTGGAGCGGGTGGAGAACATAAAGGAAAACAGTATCGAGGGCATACAGCGGATTTCCAGTTTCATCGACCGTCGCCTTGGCCCGGCCATGCGTACGGTCAAGAGCATGGACGACCGGATAGCGATTTTGTCCCAGAGGGTGAACCGGGCCAGTAACCTGCTCCAGACCCGTATCAACACCACGCTTCAGGCCCAGAACAAGGAGTTGCTGAAATCCATGGATCGTCGGGCGCGGCTTCAGCTCAGGCTGCAGCAGACCGTCGAGGGGCTGTCGGTGGTCGCCATCAGCTATTATGCGCTCGGCATTATAAACATTGTCGCCAAGGCCGGGGCGAAATTATGGCCGGTGTTCGAGCCGATCCTGATCACCGCCGCCGGCGTACCGGTTGTCATTGGCGTGGTTTATCTTGGGGTTCACCGCATGCGTAAGGTCATCATGAGAAGTGGAAAATGATTTATGCGCGATCAGCGGGATTATCCCTGTGACAGAACGAACCATTAATCTGGAGATAATATTGTGATTCCGATAGAACAGTTTCATCCGCTCATCGTACATTTTCCGATTGTTTTTCTTTTGAGCCTTGCCGCGCTCGACAGTTTCGCGCTGTTCCGGAACATCCCCCTTGATGGCCGCGCCGGGTTTGCCAATTTGTCGGCCGGGCTGGCCGCTCTCGCCGGCCTGGCGGCGGGGATCGCCTCTATATTTGGCGACGCCGCCCTGGATGTCGCCGTGGCCAAAGGTGTTGCCGAATCCCGTCTGGAGACCCATGAGACCCTCGGGACCATCACGGCGCTTGCGCTCGTTCTTTGGGGCCTTGTTCGCGCCTTTATCTGGTGGCGGCGCTTGCCGATCGGCAAAGGGAGGGCGTGGGGCGTGGTCGTTGTGGAACTGGCGTTTTCCGCTCTGATCATCACCACCGCCTATTATGGCGGCCAGTTGGTCTATGATTTCGGCGTCAACGTCGCTCCTGCGGCGGGCTGAAACCAGAAGGGGGGGCAAGCATGCCGCATAAAGTCATTTTGACCTGCGCCGTTGTCGGCGAGAACAAATACAACCGTGCCCATCCGAATTTCCCGGTCACCCCCGAGCAGATCGCCGAGGCGGCGCTGTAGGCGCAACAGGCCGGGGCTTCGGCGGTGCATCTTCATGTGCGCGATCCGCAGACCGGCGAGGGCAGCCGCGATCCCGAGCTGTTTTTGGACATGGCCACCCGGGTGCGTGACAAGGGGGTGACGGCGGTGATGAACATCACCTGCGGCGGCGGCGGGCTTTATATTCCCGACCCGGCCGACGAGGGCCGCGCCGCGCCCGGCTCCGACATGGCCCCGGCGGCCGAGCGGGTGCGCCATATCGAGCTTTGCCGGCCCGAGCTGTGCTCGCTCGACGTGACCACCCAGAACCAGGTCGACGGCGACATGGAGTTCGTCTATCTCAACACGCCGGCTACTTTACGCAAAATGGCCAAGCGTTTTCAGGAGCTGGGGGTCAAGCCGGAGATCGAGGTGTTTGCGCCCGGTGACATTCTGCTGGCCAACAAGATGATCGAGGAGGGGCTGTTCGAGGCGCCGCCGCTGTTCCAGATCGTCATGGGCGCGCTGTGGGGCCTGCCGGCGACGCCAGAGACCATGATTTATATGCGCAATCTTTTGCCCCCGGGGGCGGTGTGGGCGGCCTTCGGGATCGCCCGCATGCAAATGCCGATGGTCGCCCAGGCGGTGCTGTTGGGCGGCAATGTGCGGGTTGGGCTGGAGGATAATCTTTATCTCAGGCGCGGCGTTTTCGCCACCAATGGCCAGCTCGTGGCGCGTGCGCGCGGCCTGATCGAGGCCATGGGCCATGAGGTCGCCACCCCCGACGAGGCCCGGCGGATTCTGGGATTACGGCGCTAGTTGTTTTCAAGCCTTTGCTTGATGGCGAGAACCTCTTGTTCGTGGGCGCGGATGATGGCGCGCCAGCGCGTCTCGTCCATGTCCACCGTGCGCCACGCTATCAGTGACAACAGACAAGTCGTCTTCTCGTTGGCGACGAAGGGTGCGCCCAGAATACGCGCCATTACCCGTGGCGTAAGGCGCTCGGGCGTCTCGCCGGCCTGATAGGTGATCAGCAGGCCGGCGGCATCGGCTTTGATGCGAACGTAAAGCGGGCCGCCGGAAAGATCTGAATTGCCGACCAGCAGGCCGCCGCCGATGTCGCGCGCCTGCCGGCAGCCGATCGCCCACTCGCCCAGCGCCGCAGCATCGCTCATATAGGCGAATACCCGCCCGGCGGCGGCGGCGATTTGCACCGTTACGCAATGGCTGTAGGCGGTGCTCAGCGCAGGATCTCCTCGAGGCGACCCATGGCCTCGCGCAGTTGCTCGTGCGAGCGGCAGAAGCACAGCCGGATAAAGTCATCCACCCCGGGGCCGAAATTGAACCCGGGAGCCAGGCCGACGCCGGTTTTGTGCAGGATCTCGGCACAGAATTTTCGCGCATCCGGTTCGCCCTCGACGGTGAAAAAGGCGTACATCGCCCCTTGCGGCCGGGCGCCATAGCGCACCCGGGGCAGTTTTTCCAACACATCGAACACGATGTCGCGGCCGATACGGCAGTGTTCGGTCATCTGGCGGATATAGTCTTCGCCCTTGCTGATTGCCGCCACCCCGGCGTGTTGCAGAAAGGTGGTGGTGCCGCTGGTGGTGTATTGCACCACCTGGGCGATGGAATTTTCCAACGATGGCGGATGCACCAGCCAGCCCATGCGCCAGCCGGTCATCGACCATGATTTTGAAAAACTGTTGACCACGAACACCCGGTCTTCGGGCTCGATGATCTCGAGGAAGGAGGGAGCGGCGGGCCGGTCGAAGGCAAGGCGCGAGTAGACCTCGTCGGAGATTAGCCACAGTCCGCGCTGGCGGGCGAAATCGAGCAGCGCGTGCTGTTGCTCGCGGGGCATGATCCAGCCGGTGGGATTGCCCGGCGAGGCGAAAAAGATCGCCCGGGTGCGCTCGTCGCAACGTTCCTTGAGGCGCTCCAGATCGAGCTGCCAGCCATCATTGCCCAGGCTCATTGGCACCGAGCGGGTGTGGCCGCCCATGATGCGCACCGCGCCGTTGATATTGGGCCACACCGGGTCGACCACCACCACATTGTCGCCCTCGCCGACAGTCAGTTCAATGGCCAGCAGCATGGCGCCCATGCCGCCGGTGGTCACCGAAATGCGCTGGCGCTCGATCGGCCTTTGGTGCAGCGCGCCCAGATAGTCGGCCAGCGCGTCGCGCAGCTCGGGAATGCCGTTCTGGAAGGTGTAAAAGGTGTGCCCCTCGGCCAGCGCCCGGCAGGCCGCGTCCTTGATGAAATCCGGCGTGTCCATGTCGCCCTCGCCAAACCACAGCGGGATCACGTCGTCGCGGCCAAAGGCCGATTTGGCCAGATCGGCGATGTTCTGGGTCGGCAGATCGATGATCGGCGCGCGCAGGGCATGAAAGGCGGTTTGTTGCTTTTGCTTGGTCATGGCGCTTTCCATTAAAGCAGAACAGGCTCGTAAAACCTGCCAGAAAAATATATGATAAAACATATAAAACGCCCGCCAGCCAAGAGAGAAAAGAGGGAAGAGTGAAATTTTTCCAGATCGACGCCTTTAGCGAACAGGTGTTCGCGGGCAATCCGGCCGGGGTTTGCGTGCTCGAGGCCTGGCTGCCCGATGCTGTGCTGAGGGCGATCGCGGCGGAAAATAACCTGTCGGAAACCGCTTTTTTCATCCCCAGTGGCGATGATGCTGCCCCTTGGCCCTTGCGCTGGTTCACCCCTCTGACCGAAATTGACTTGTGCGGCCATGCCACTCTGGCGGCGGCCTGGGTGATTTTCTCGGTGCTGGAGCCGGGCCGGCGGCAGGTTGAGTTTTCCAGCCGCTCCGGGCCGCTGGCGGTGCGCCGGGACGAGACGCCCAACCGTCTGGTGCTGGATTTTCCCGCCCGTCCGGCGCGGGCTTGCGCTGCGCCGGACGGATTACTCGAGGCGCTAGGGCTATCGGGACGGCCGGTCAGCCGGGCGCGTGACTTTCTGGTGG
>Ga0114931_10000839_pt1 | contig 38479 bp, 10 predicted proteins | sample 2SBtaG_FD_89579 | JGI IMG/M metagenome (GOLD analysis project Ga0114931, IMG submission 89579) | Deep subsurface microbial communities from Kolumbo volcano to uncover new lineages of life (NeLLi) - 2SBTROV14_V59a metaG | ecosystem: Environmental > Aquatic > Marine > Volcanic | place: Kolumbo... | reverse complement strand
TGAATCACGGAATCGCGACGCCCATTCACGACCAGCGACCAGGCACCAATCTGATGTAGGGGCGTAGGAGGCCCAAGGGCGTAGCACGCTACGCCCCTACACAAATCACGGAATCACGGAATCGCCGAATCGCGACGCCCATTCACGACCAGCGCCCAGGCACCAATCTGATGTAGGGGCGTAGCGTGCTACGCCCTTCTGCGACGATCCGACTTGACTCGAAGCCGGTGATCGCTGAGCTACGTGCCTGGACTGAGGAAACCCGGCCTACAGCATTGCCGCGAAGCGGTCTGCGCAAGCCCCCCCTGTGTCAGGGTAGTTGTCGCCTGACCAGCGACCCTGGCCCATGTCCGCGCCGGCCTCCACCTGGCCCGACGGCGAGGGCGTACCGTTCATCTAAGCGGATCACGTCTCAAGATAGTCCTTCAACACTTGGAACAATCCTTCGTTCGCAGGGATAAAGAACTCCATCAACTTCCCGTAGGCTTCCGTGTCTTTATACCCAACCCCGTAGGACAGTATTCTGGTCCGACTCTCCCCCAATGATTCGAACACGATGACGTTCATCAGGTTGCCGGAATCCTGTTTCATTACCTCCGGCCAGCCCTCTTCCACTTCGGCACGTAGAGTCAATAAGCGCTCAGGAACGTAGTTGACAATGTGCAGAGTATTGGTCCCTGGGTCACCGACTCGTGCACCTTCTCCGTAATGAGTACGAATCGTTCCACCAGCGTGAAGTTCAATCTCTACCACTGGCGAGGCCCAGGCTCTCCACCCTTCTTCGGTCGTGTATGCGGCCCAAACCCTTTCAACTGGGGCCTCAACAATTACTTCTTGCAAAAGCACAAGATCCCCAGACTCTGCCTTGATCAACCGGCTTTGAATCGCCTCTCCAATCGGCGCGGCCTCCTTTGAACTATTCATCTGGCAAGCAGTGAGAACGAGAAGTGGTGCAATGTACTTAAGCTTCATGATCAAGAGTCCATCCTTGGAAATTCACACTGTTTTCCCAACGGCTCCACGCCCACCTGCGGCGAGCGGAGCGAGCCGACTGCTTCGGCGCAGATCTCTGCGGGCTGAGGCCCAGTTTGCGGAGCAGACGACCAACCGATACAGCGCTCAGCCGCACATTGAACTTCCGCCGAATCAGCTCACGAACCATGTTGCGGGTCCACAATGCAAACGCAAATCAAGTTGCCCTGGATCTTTTTGGACGATCCAGTGGTAGAGCTTCTTGAGCTGAGGAGCATCCAGCTTCGGCTTCCGGCCGGGTATCTTCCGATATCGGAGACCTTCGATCCCTCTCTCACGGTAGCGAGCCATCCAGTCGTAGCTCGAGGAACGGTTGAATCCGAGAGTACGGACGACATCCTCTGGGTTTTCGCCGGCTTCCACACGCCGAATCGCTCGGATACGAATCTCTTCACGCGCCTGATGTGAGACCTTGCGTCCATCCATGGCCCAATACGAACACACGTTGGGTAGCCAACGCAACCCTTCGTACTAAGGGGGAAACTGTCTACCCGACACGGAAACGCACCTCGACCTGGAATTCTCGAGAGGGCTCCGACCGCAGATTGCGATTATCTTGGACAGCAGTGTTGATTCTACGGGACGTACGCCATCGCAACTGCCCGCAGAGACCACCCGAGACAGGCGCCGCACGTGTATCGAGCTGCGTATGGGCCGCGGCCGAATGTGGGCCTACAGGGTAGGTTCCCAGCCCGTCATACGAAGGTATAGAGGTGTTCGTCGAGCGGACCCATCGCGCTTGTCTTCCGGTGCTCGGCTGCGCTCCACCAGGGCAGCAGCTTCTGCCAGCAAGACGGCAGGCCGCAGCGGTCGATCAGGGCATCTTCGATCACCAGCGCATCGACGCCCGAGACGGCGAAGGTGAGGAGGGCGTCGGCGGGGGTGCAGACGATGGGCTCGCCCGCGCGGTTGAAGGAGGTGTTGAGCAGCACAGGACAGCCAGTGTGGGATTCGAACGCTGCGAGCAAACGTGCGAAGCGAGGATGCTCGCTGGCCTAGACGGTCTGCACCCGGGCGGAGCCGTCTACGTGGGTGATGGCCGGCAGATCGAGGTCGGATCGCACGCGGGCCGTCTCGAGCATGAAGGGCGAGGCGACATCGAGATCGAAATGCGCGGCGGCGCGCCCGGCGAGCACGGCCGGGGCAAACGGCCGGAAGGGCTCACGGCGCTTGATCGTGCGATTCAAGCGCTCGCGAGCATCGGGATCACGTGGATCAGCGAGCAGGCTGCGGGCCCCGAGCGCGCGCGGACCCAGCTCCATCGAACCCTGGAACCAGGCCACCACCTGATGCCGAGCGAGGCGATCCGCCACCGCGGCGAGCAGCCCCGACTCGTCGCCACGATGATCGCAAAAACGCGCGCCTGTGGCCTCGAGCAAACGCACCACCTGATCCGCGGACCAGGCCGGGCCGCAGCGTGCATCTCGCAGCGCACCCTGGACGCGCTTTTGGCCCGTGAGCCGGCGATGCGCCAGGGCTGCCGCGCCCAGGGCACCGCCGGCGTCGCCCGCTGCGGGCTGGACGAAGACCTGGCGAAAGGGACCCTCGCGGCGGATACGACCGTTGGCCACGCAGTTCAGCGCCACGCCGCCAGCGAGGCAAAGACGCGGTAGCCCGGTCTCTTCGTACAGGTGCCACCCGAATGTCAACAGCAGCTCCTCGAGCAGTGCCTGAACGCTCGCGGCCAGATCCTGGTGAACCCTGGTCAGGGGTTCATCCGGTCGACGTGGTGGCGTACCGAGCAACACACACAGTTCATCATTATACATCTTGCTGCCATTAATAAAATCGAAGTAGTCAATATCGAGGGTGAAGTCGAGACCGCGCTTCCCCACCCGCACAAGCTGGCGCAGGGCCTCGAGAAAGCGTGGCCTGCCGTAAGCGGCGAGCCCCATGACCCGCGCTTCGCCGTCGTTCACAGGAAAGCCGAGGTAGGCGGTGAGCGTCGAGTAGAGGAGACCGAGGGAGTGCGGGAACGCGACCTCAGCGAGCAGCTCGATGCCGGATGACGAGCCGCGGGCGAACGCCGTGGTCGTCCACTCGCCCACCCCGTCGACGGTGAGGAGGGCCGCCTCGTCAAAACCCGAGAAATCGAAAGCGCTCGCCGCATGCGAGAGGTGGTGTGGGAAAAACAGCAGTCGGCCGTCATAGCCCAAGCCCTCACGGATTCTGCGCTCGGCCGCGCCCGGGTCCGCGCGCGCGCTCGTGGCAGGCACGCGTCCGCTCCACACCTGGCGCTCGAGCTTTGTTTCTGGTTGCTCATAAAACGCCATGGCGTCGACCTCGTGCGGACCGATGCCACCCGCCTCGAGGCAGAAGCGGAAGGCCTCGACCGGCAAGCGCGGATCATGCTTGCGGCGCGAGAAGCGCTCCTCCTGGGCAGCCGCCACCAACGCCCCGCCACGCAGCAAGCAGCAGGCCGCATCATGGTAAAAGGCCGACAGACCGATGATGATCGGTCTCTCACCGCCCGCCCGGCGCGTTGTCCCTGTGCTGCCCATGCCGTGCCGCGGACCCTATCGGCCTAAGACCCAGCGGCCAAGCCTCAGCCAGAAGGTACCTTCAGGGTAAGAGCGCCCGATGAGCCCGTCCGAGCAACCCACAGGCAGTCCGTCGGGTGACATCTGGCAGGTCGCCCAGCAGCTCCGATTCGACCAGCCACTGGCACCCGACGACCCGCGATGGGGCGAGACCACAAGCGGCCGCGGCGCCTTCAGCTTCGAGCCCCTTAACCGCAGCCTCGGGGTCGATTCCCGCAACGCTGGATTATGTAGGCTGCTTGGAAGCTCCGCGCCACTCCGCGTGCAGCAGAAGCTCGAACGTTGGCGATTGTTCTCGACCGGCGCCCAGCCACCAAGCGCCACGCGATGATCCTCGCAGCCAGGGATCCGTACCTGCTCGGGGGTCGATCCCCCGGCCGAGGGTCCTGGCGGTGCGTGGACTTCGAGCATGGTGAATAATGTCAAGATGCCCGCCGCTCCGGATCCCGCCCTGGCTGACAGGCCCATCGACCTGCTCCGGACGCTGCTGCGCTTCAACACCACCAATCCGCCAGGCAACGAAGCAGCGTGTGTGCGATGGATCGATCGGCTGCTCACGGCCGCGGGCTTTGAGACCACACTCCTGGCCCGCGATCCCGCGCGGCCGAACCTGATCACGCGGCTTCGGGGCAGCGGCAAGGCGCCACCAGTGCTGCTGTATGGCCATGTCGACGTGGTCACCACGGCCGGCCAGGCATGGTGCCACCCACCCTTCGCGGGCACCGTAGCTGATGGCTTTGTCTGGGGACGTGGCGCGCTCGATATGAAAGGCGCCGTGACCATGATGCTCGGGGCGCTGCTGCGCACCAAGCGAGCAGGCTTCGAGCCGGCAGGCGACATCGTGCTGGCAGTGCTCGCCGACGAAGAGGCAGGGGGAGACTATGGCGCGCGCTTCCTGGTCGAAGAGCACGCGGAACACTTCGCCGGCATCGACAGCGCCCTCGGCGAGTTCGGCGGCGTCACCATGCACTTCGCCGGTCGCAGGCTGTACCCCATTCAAGTCGCAGAAAAGCAACTCTGCTGGCTTCGAGCGAGCATCACCGGGCCGGCCGGCCACGCCTCGCGGACCCTGCGTGGCGGCGCCGCGGCGCGGCTCGGCGCCTTGCTCACGACGCTTGACCGGTTGCGGCTGCCGGTCCATCTGACGGCGGTGACCAGACGCCGGCTCGCGGCCATGGCCGCGGTCGCGCCGCGCCACCTGCGCTGGCTTCTGCGCGCCCTCGGCCATCCCCGCCTCGCGCGGCGAGCGCTCACCCTCCTGGGCTCCGCGGCCCGTGCCATCGAGCCCTGGCTCTGCCACACCGTAAACGCGACCATCCTGCGCGGCGGCGAGAAGATCAACGTCATCCCGGCCGAGATCACGCTCGAGCTCGACGCCCGCCTGCTTCCCGGCTTCACCCCGGACGACCTGCTGGCCGAGCTCGCCCCACGCCTGGGAGGCGGCGTGACGCTCGAGGTGACACGCTTCGATCCGGGACCACCGGCACCGTCGTGGCTGCTGTTCGATCTGCTGGCCGACGTCTTGCGCCAGGCCGACCCCGGCGCGGTTGTCATGCCGATGCTGCTACCCGCCTTCACCGACGCGCGACACTTCGCCCGCCTCGGCATCCAGACCTACGGCTTCACCCCGATGAAGCTCCCGCCCGACCTCAATCTCTTCGACACCATCCACGCGGCGGATGAACGCATCCCGGTCGATGCCCTTGCGTTCGGCATCGAAGCCCTCGAGCAGGTGTTGCGTCGCTACCCCGGCCGTTCGCGTTGACCGCTGCTCGCGCCCGCATTTTGAGAGACCGAATTTTTCTTCTTGACAGCTCCAAAAGTCAGTATAGAATAGCTTCGCTACCCTTTCTGCTGAGCCCTGACAGGCCGGCACGACGAGGGGGGTGGATGGTAGGAATCGGGCATCCGCCTCACGCCGTGCGCGACTGAGCCGGTCGCAGTTCGGATTTGTGTGTGCGGATGCCAGGGCGGCCGCGCCGAACCCATCAGGATTCTCCCAAAACCCTCCGAACGCTTTGAACGGATGACGCCTGGGGATCGGTGCGTCCGAGGCCCATGGTGTACCCAAGGTGGTTGGTGCGACCGTTGCGCGCTGCCTTGCTGGAGGTGAAAGCTGATGGGAGCGTTACTTCTCGATTGCCGGATCGCACTTCGCATGCTGCGAAAGCGGCCGGTTTTTGCCGCCATCGCGGTGCTCTGCCTCGCCATCGGGATCGGTGCCAACACCGCGGTCTTCAGCCTGGTCAATGCGGTGCTGCTGCGTGCTCTGCCCTACCAGGACCCCACGCACTTGGTCCGCATCTGGAACCAATTCCCGGGTACCGACGAGACGCAGGCGACGTTCTCGCAAGCCGAGTTCCTCGACCTGGTCGATCATAGCGAGACCCTCGAAGAGGTTTCGATCGTGCGCGCGCGGCTGTTCAACCTGACCGGTGGCGACCAGCCCGAACTGGTGATCGGCGCCTTTGTATCGGCCAGTATCTTCGACCTCTTGGGCGTCCAGCCAGCGATCGGACGCGGGTTTCGTGCCGACGAGGATCGCCTCGGCCACGGCCAGGTCGTGGTGCTCAGCCACGACCTGTGGACCCGGCGTTTCGGTGCCGATCCGGATGTTCTCGACCGGCAGATCACGATCAATGATCTCTCGTATACAGTGATCGGCGTCATGCCTCCGAGATTTTATTTCGGACGCAAGGGACGCGAGCTCTGGCTGCCGCAGGTGATCGATCGCGGCACCATGCCCGAGCGCGACAAGCGGTGGCACCTCGTTCTCGGTCGGCTGCGCCGTGACGCAACGCCGTCTCAGGTGCGGGCGGACATGGCCAATGTGGTGCGCATCGGCAAGGAACAATTTCCCCAGTTTTACCCGGACGAGCGCGGGCGTAGCATCGACCTGGTGCCGCTTCGAGAGGAAGTGGTCGGCGACATCCGAGCATCGCTGTGGCTGCTCTTCGGCGCCGTCGGGTTGGTGCTGCTGATCGCATGCACCAACGTCGCCAACCTGCTGATCGCCCGCGGCACCACGCGCGACCGCGAGGTGGCGGTGCGCATGGCACTCGGCGGCGGCAAGCGAACGCTGATCCGCCAATTCCTGGTCGAGAGCCTGACCCTGACCGGTCTCGGCGCGCTCGCCGGCATCGGCCTCGCGATGCTCGCCCTGCGCGCGGTCCTGGCGATGGCGCCAGCGCGCATCCCGCGTCTGGAAGCGGTTGCCATCGACGGCCAGGTGCTCGCCTTCACGCTCGGGATCTCGTTGCTCACCGGTGTCCTCTTCGGCTTGCTGCCCGCCTCCCAAGGCTGGCGTGACGACATGTTCGCGCGGCTGCGTGAGAGCGGCGAAGCGAGCCCGGGGCGACGCCGCGGGAGGCGCTATGCACGCCAGTCGCTGGTGATCGCCGAGGTCACCCTGGCGCTCATGGTGCTGATCGGCTCGGGCCTGCTCTACCGCAGCTACCAGCAGCTTCGCAATGTCGATCTCGGTTTCGATCCCAACAATCTGCTCACCTTCCAGCTCTTCTTGCCGGCAGAGAAATACTCCGAAAACCACCAGGTGACCGCGTTTTTCGACCAACTGCTCGAACGACTGCGCGCGCTGCCCGGTGTCGAGGCGGCGAGCACGGTCAATGCCCTGCCCCAGGGCGTGCTGATGTGGGACGGCCAGGTGGCGGTCGAAGGCATGGCGCTCGAACCCGGTGCCGCCCAGCCCAGCGTTGGTTGGCGCATGGCAGACGGCGGCTACTTCGACACCCTGGGCATCCCGCTGATCACCGGACGCACCTTCGATTCCGGCGATCATGCTGGGGCGCGGCAGGTGGTGGTGGTCGACCAGCGCGCGGCTGACCGGCTGTGGCCCGGGGAAAGCCCGATCGACAAGCGGATCAAGCTCACCGAGGGCGAATCGGATCCCCAGTGGCGACAGGTGGTAGGGGTCGTCGGCAGCGTTCGCCACACCGGCATCGAAGCGCCGATGCACGCCTCGCTGTACGTGCCCTACGCGCAATTTCCGCGCAAGTTCATGTACTTCGCCGTGCGAGCCTCGGGCGATCCCACGGCGCTCGTTCCCGCAGCGCGCGCCGCGGTGCTGGCCATCGACGCCGAGCAAGCGATCTTCCGGGTTCGCACCATGGACGAGATCCTCGCCAGTCGCATGTCCTGGCGCCGGTTCTACACCTCGATGCTGTTGGTGTTTGCCGGCGTCGGGTTGATCTTGGTGATGGTGGGGGTCTACGCGGTCATGGCCTACGTAGTGAAGCGCCGCACCCGCGAAATCGGTATCCGTATGGCCCTCGGGGCCGGCAGTCAGAGCGTGCGGCGGATGGTCATCCGACAGGGGCTGACCTTGGCGATCGCTGGTGTCGGCCTCGGGCTGTTGGGAGCCTTCGCCCTGCTGCGGCTGCTGCGCAGCATGCTCTACGGCATCGAGTCGCTCGATCCGGCGACCTTCCTCCTGGCACCGCTCCTGGTGCTGGCGCTGATCGCCCTCGCCTGCTACTTGCCGGCACGCCGGACAACCCTGATCGACCCCAACATCGCACTGCGCTACGAGTGATGAGACGCGAAACGGAAGGTAAGGCCGAAGCGCCCGGCCGACCACCGCCGCCGCGCGCTGGACCGGCGCGCTCGCGCCAGGACCTCGATCGCCTGATCCGCGGTCTTGCCGCCCAGCGCCCGACGCCAACTCTCATCCGCGCGCGGACGCGAGACCGCGCGGCCTATCCGCTGTCCTTCGCCCAGGAACGGCTGTGGTTTCTCGACCGCCTGGAGCCTGGCCGCGCAACCTACAACGTGCCAGCGGCGATCGACCTTCGCGGCCGGCTCGATCCGCGCGCCCTCCAACGCGCCTTCGACCTCCTGGTTGCCCGTCACGAAACGCTGCGCACTACCTTCCGCGAGCGACACGGCCAGCCGCTCCAGGTAGTCGCTGAGCCGGCGCCACAGCCGCTCCCCCTGGTCGACCTCAGCGATCTCGCCGCGGCCCAACGCGCAGCAAAATCCGACGTCCTGGCTGCCGCTGAGGCCAACCGCTGCTTCGACCTCGCCCGCGGACCCTTGCTGCGGGCCTCGCTTCATCGCATCGGCCCCGACCACCACCGGCTGATCGTCAACCTGCACCACATCATCATCGACGGTTGGTCGCTGCGCCTAGCGATCGCTGCGCTGGCAGCGTGCTACCGAGCGTTCGCCAGCGGCCACACACCGCCCGCCGCGCCTCCCGCCCTGCAAGCGATCGACCATGCCCTGTGGCAGCGCCAGCAGCTCGCCGTGGACGCGGTGCGCGAACGCCATCTCGCCTTCTGGCGCCAGACTCTCGAGGGCATGCCCACGGCCCTCGCCCTGCCCGCCGAGCGCCCGCGCCCAGCGCTACCGAGCGGCCGCGGCGGGGTGGTACCACTGGCCTTCGACGAAGCAAACATGCAACCCCTGCGCACACTCGCCCGGCGTGCGGAAAGCACCCTCTTCAGCACCCTGCTCGCCGCCTTCGGAGCCTTCCTCCACCGCCTTACCGGCACCTGCGACCTGGGCATCGGCACGCCGGTCGCCGGCCGCAGGCGGGTCGAAACCGAGGACATCATCGGATTGCTGGTCAATACCCTCGTGCTGCGCTTGCGACCGCGGCGCGACCGCACGCTCCTGGACCTCACCAGCGAAGCCCAGCGAGCCACCAGCGTCGCCTTGGCGCACCAGGAGCTGCCCCTCGAGCTGGTGGTCGACGACCTGGCGCCCGCGCGCGCGCCGGGGCACAACCCTCTTTTTCAAGTGCTTTTCTCTTTCCAGGACGACCCGGCGACGGAGGCCGCCCTGGACGGGCTGCGCTTCGCCTACCAGCCGCTTCATGGCGACACCGCGAAGCTCGAGCTGGCGCTCGAGCTTTTCGACCACGGCGGGCGGGTGAGCGGTTGGCTGGCCTACAGCCGCGATCTCTTCGACCACGCCAGCGCCACCCGCTTGGCCGCGCGGTGGACCACCTTCCTGCACGATGCTGCGGCGCGTCCCGAGGCACCGATCGCCGAGCTCGCGATCTTGCCGGAGCAAGAGCGAGCCGCCCTCGAGGCGTTCAATGACACCGTGGCCGATGACACCACGACCGATAACACCGTGGCTTCCCCGCGGCGTGACGCTCGCCTCGATCGCCTGATCGTGGAGCGGGCGGCCCAAGCCCCCGAGGCCGTGGCCGTGGTCTTCGAAGGCTGCTCGCTCACCTACCGGGCGCTGGTCGCTGCGGCCGATCACCTGGCCGCGCGTCTGCGGCGTCACGGGGCCGGTCCGGAGGTGGTGGTCGGCATCTGTGCCGAGCGATCGTTGGAACTGGTGGTCGGCCTGCTCGCGGTGCTACGGGCGGGCAGCGCCTACGTGCCCCTCGACCCGTCCTATCCGCGCCGGCGGCTGGCGGCCATGATCGCGGACGCGGGCGCCGGTCTGCTGTTGGTCCAGCGCCACGTTCGTGCGTCTCTCCCCGATCCCATGGCGGCTGTGGTGCTGCTGCTCGACCCTGCGACGGAGGCGCTTTGCGACGACCACACAGCGCCGCTACCCGAGTCCGCCGCCGGAGCGGACAACCTGGCCTACACGATCTTCACCTCGGGATCGACGGGCCGGCCTAAAGGCGCGATGAACACGCACCGGGCGATCGTCAACCGTCTGGTGTGGATGCAGCAGACCTATGGCTTGAACGCAGATGATCGAGTATTGCAGAAGACACCGATCAGCTTCGACGTCTCGGTCTGGGAGTTCTTCGCGCCGCTGATCGCTGGCGCCCGCTTGGTCCTGGCCCGGCCCGACGGGCACAAAGACCCGGACTACCTGAGCCGCCTGATCGCGGACCGAGGCATCACCGTGCTGCACTTCGTGCCCTCGATGCTCCGGGCCTTCCTCGCCGAGCCTGCTCTCGAGACGCGCTGCGGTTCGCTGCGCCAGGTGATCGCGAGCGGCGAAGCCCTCCCCTTCGAGCTCCAGGAACGTTTCTTCCAGCGTTTGCCCAAGGCTGCTCTCGACAACCTCTACGGCCCCACCGAGGCAGCGGTCGAGGTCACTGCCTGGTCCTGCCGGCCCGGCGATCCGCGGGGCGTGGTGCCGATCGGCCGGCCGATCGCCAACACCCGCATCCAGGTGCTCGACCGCGAACGGCGACCCGTGCCGATCGGCGTGGCCGGCGAGCTCCACATCGGCGGCGTGCAAGTGGCGCGCGGCTACCGGCAACGTCCGGCGCTCACCGCCGCCGCCTTTGTGCCCGACCCCCTGGCCACCCGGCCAGGTGATCGCCTTTACGCTACCGGCGACCTTGCCCGCTGGCACGCTGAGGGTGTGCTGACCTTTCTCGGTCGCATCGACCACCAGGTCAAGGTGCGTGGCGTGCGCATCGAGCTGGGCGAGATCGAGGCGGTGCTGCTGCGCCATCCATCGCTGGCCGCAGCGGTGGTGGTGGCGCACGCCGAGCGTGCCGGGGATCCGCGCCTGATCGCCTACGTCGTCGCCACCACAGAGCCTCCCGACGAGAGGGCGCTGCGCAGCCACCTCGCCGAGCAGCTTCCCGAGGCCCTGATCCCCACCACCTTCGTGACCCTCGACGCCCTGCCGCTCAACCCGAACGGCAAGATCGACCGCAAGGCACTGCCGCGACCAGCCCGAGAAGGTCCCAAGGCGCGTTCGGTGCCGCCGCAAACACCGGAGGCCGCGACCACAGCGGCGATCTGGCAGGAGCTGCTCGGGATCGAGGGCGTGGGAATGGACGACCGCTTCTTCGAGCTGGGCGGCCATTCGCTGCTCGCCACCCAGGTCATGGCGCGCCTGCGCGTCGCGTTCGGCGTCGATCTGCCGCTGCGCACGCTGTTCGAGTCACCGCGGCTCGGCGACCTGGCCGAAGCTGTCCGCCGCGCGCGTGCCGCAGGATCGGACGCCAGTCCAGCGATCACCGCCCGCGAGCGTACGCCCGGCATACCGCTCGAGGCTTCCTTCGCCCAGGAGCGCATGTGGCTGCTCGATCGTCTGGGCGGGGAACATGCAGCGGCGTACACCATCGCCGTGGCCGCCGATCTCGAGGGGCCGCTCGACCCGGGCGCACTGACCCAGGCGCTGCGCGCTGTGGTGGCACGGCACGAGTCGTTGCGCACCACCTTTGTCGAGCGAGACGGGCGACCGTGGCAGCGCATCGATCCGGTGGCCAGGTTGGCCCTGGCGCGTGCAGACCTGTCCGCGACCTTCGATCCCGCTGCCGAGGCTTCGGCGCAGGCCCGAGACCTCGCCCGCCGGCCCTTCGACCTCGAGGCCGGACCGCTGCTGCGCGGCGTGCTCTGCCGCCTGGGCGAGAACCGGCACCGCCTGCTGCTCGCCCTCCACCACATCGTGGCCGACGGCTGGTCGCTCGACGTGCTGCTGCGCGAGATGGTGGCGCTGTACCGGCAACGAACGATCGGCGACCACGCGGCGTTCGCAGCGCGCACCGTCGACTACGCCGACGTCGCGGCCTGGCAGCGACGCTGGCTTGAAAGCGGTGTTGGGGACCGCCAGCTCGCCTACTGGCGCCAGCAGCTCGCGGGCCTTCCGGCTCTCGAGCTGGCCACCGATCGGCCGCGTCCGGCGGTGCGCTCGGGCCAGGGATTCTGCGTTCGGAGCCGCCTGCCGGGGGATGTCGTGCGCCGCCTGGACAACCTGGCGAAAAAGCATGGCGCCACCCGCTTCATGGCGCTCATGGCGCTTTTTCAGGTGCTCCTCGGCCGCTGGGCCAACCAGCGAGACTTCGCGATCGGGGCACCGATCGCCAACCGCCAGCGTGCCGAGACCGAGCCGCTGATCGGCCTGTTTGTCAACACCCTCGTGCTGCGCGCCAACCTCGAGGGATGGCCCTCGTTCACCGAGCTGCTCGAGCGCGTACGCGCCACCTGCCTGGACGCCTTCGCCCACCAGGACCTGCCCTTCGAGCACCTGGTCGCCGCCCTCGAGCCCGCCCGCGACCGCGCGCGAACGCCCCTTTTCCAGGCCATGCTCAACCTCGCCGAGACGTCCCGCGCCGCGCACGCCATGGGTCAGAGCCTGCGGCTCACCCCGGTGCCGGTGCCCACGGGCACCGCCAAGGTCGATCTCCTGCTCACCCTGACGCCACTCGCAGCAGGCCTCGACGCCACCCTCGAATGCAGCAGCGACCTCTTCCGACCGGAAACCGCCGAGCGCATGCTCGCTGCTTGGAGCAGCCTCCTCTCCAGCGCGGTGGCCGAGCCCGAGCAGCGGGTCAGCCGTCTGGCCTGGCTGCCGGGCGCAGACCGGCGCCAGCTCATGGCCTGGCGCGGCCGGCGAAAAGAGGTCGCCGGGACCCGCGTCCACGCCGTCTTCGCGGACCAGGCACGCGCCACGCCCGATGCCATCGCACTGTCGATGGGCGATGCGCGCCTGAGCTATGGCCAGCTCGCCCGCCGCTGCCACGGCCTGGCGCACCGGCTACGCGATCTCGGCGTCGGCCCCGAGGTGGCGGTCGGCCTGCTCGCCGGTCGTTCCCCGGCCCACATCATCGCCACCTTGGCGGTGCTCGAAGCCGGCGGCACCTATGTGCCGCTCGACACCGACTATCCGCCCGAACGCCTCGCCTTCATGCTCGCCGACGCAGGCGTGCGGGTGCTGCTGCGCGCCGGCGAGCTCTCCGGGCTGCTCGCGCCGCAGGTCTTGCCCGGCATCGAGGTCGTGGATCTCGATCCGGCCGTGTTGCGCACCGAGGCTGATGCGCCGCCGGTCGACCGCGGTGGCCCGGACGATCTTGCCTACGTGATGTACACCTCCGGTTCGACCGGCCGGCCGAAAGGCGTGGCCGTCACCCATCGCGCCATCCTCCGCCTGGTCCGCTCGAATGACTACGTGCGCTTCGATCGCCACCAGGTCTTTCTCCAGCTCGCACCGACCTCCTTCGACGCCGCCACCTTCGAGATCTGGGGCGCCTTGCTCAACGGCGGGCGCCTGGCCATCGCACCGCCCGGACGCCTGGATCTTGAAACCATCGGCCGGGTGCTGGCGACCGAAGGGGTTACCACCCTGTGGCTGACCGCTGGCCTGTTCCATCAGATGGTCGAGCAGCAGCTCGCGGCGCTGGCCGGCGTGCGCCAGTTGCTCGCGGGCGGCGACGTGCTGGCGCCCGAGCAGGTCAGCCGGGCGCTTGACGCGCTGCCCGAGACGACCGTGATCAACGGCTATGGACCGACTGAGAACACCACCTTTACCGCCTGCCATGCGATGCGTACGCGCTCGGACCTCGGTCCCGCAGCGGTGCCGATCGGCCAGCCGATCACCAATACCCAGGTCTACGTGCTCGACGGCGAAGGCCAGCCCACGCCCATCGGCGTGCCGGGCGGGCTGTGGATCGCTGGCGCGGGCCTGGCGCGGGGCTATGTCGGCCGACCGCGAGAGACCGCCCGGAGCTTCGTGCCCGACCCCTTCAGTGGGGTGCCCGGCGCGCGCATGTACCGCAGCGGCGATCGCGCGCGCTTCCTGCGAGGTGGCAGCATCGGCTTTCTCGGGCGCAACGATGACCAGGTCAAGATCCGCGGATTCCGCATCGAGCTGGGCGAGATCGAACGCGCGCTCGAACGCCTTCCCGCGGTGCAGCAGGCCGCGGTGGTGGTGCAGGACGATCCGGCCACCGGCAAGCGCCTGGTCGCCTTCGTGGTCGCCGCGGCCCGTGCCGAGAGCTTGCGCCACGACCTTGGGGAAGGTCTGCCCGCCTTCATGGTGCCGGCGTTCATCGAGCTGCTCGAGGCCCTGCCGCTCACTGCCAACGGCAAGGTCGACCGCCGGGCGCTGGCCATCCGTCCGCTGTCGGCGAGCGAGGCGAGCGCCGAGGACGCGCCGCCAGCGAATGCGCACGAGACCCAGATCGCCACCTTGGTCGCCGCGCTGCTCGGGATCGACACAGTGGGCCGGCACGCCGACTTTTTCGCCCTCGGCGGCCATTCGCTGCTCGCCACCCGACTGATCGCGCGGATTCGCCAGCAGCTCGGCGTCGAGCTGCCTCTCGAAGCCCTGTTCGAGGCGCCCACCGTGGCTGGCATCGCACGGGCCATCGAGACCCTGGCCGCGGCAGCCTTGCCACCGATCGAGCCGCTGCCCGCCGAGCGGCGTGCGCGCGGCGTGCTCGAGGCGTCCTTCGCCCAGGAACGCATGTGGTTGCTCGATCGCCTGGGTGGGCGTCGAGGCCACGCGCAATACACCATCGCCGTAGCCGCCGACCTCGCGGGCCGGCTGGACCCAGGCGCATTGACCCAAGCCCTGGCCAGCGTGGTGGCCCGTCACGAGGCACTGCGCACCACCTTCGTCGAGCGAGATGGGCGGCCGTGGCAGCGCATCCATCCGGCGAGCGAACCCACGCTGCCACGGGTGGATCTGTCCGCGCTCGGTGATCCCGCGTCCGAAGCTTCCCGCCAGGCCCTGGCTCTCGCGCAACAACCCTTCGACCTCGCAACCGGACCCTTGCTTCATTGCGTGCTCTTGCGCTTGGGACCCGCGTCCCATCGGCTGGTGGTCCTGGTGCACCACATCGTGGCCGACGGCTGGTCGCTCGAGGTGCTGCTGCGCGAGATCGCAACGCTGTACCGGCAAGCAACGGCCGGCGGCCTGACCCCGCTCGAACCGCTTGCGGTCCAGTACGCCGACTTCGCCGTCTGGCAGCGAAGCTGGCTCGACGGGCCGCTGCACGAACGCCAACTCGCCTACTGGCGCCAGCAGCTTTGCGGGCTGCCCGCGCTCGAGCTGCCGAGCGACCAGCCGCGGCCACCGACGCGCTCGGGACGGGGATTCAACACCCAGAGCCACTTGCCAGGTGATGTTGTGGCCCGGCTTGATGATCTGGCGCAGGCGCACACCGCCACGCGATTCATGGTGCTGCTGGCGCTTTTCGAGCTGCTCCTCGCGCGCATGGCAGGCCAGCGCGACTTCGCGATCGGCGCACCGGTCGCCAACCGCCAGCGGGCGGAGACCGAGCCGCTGATCGGCTTCTTCGTCAACACCCTGGTGCTGCGCGCCGACCTCGGCGGATCGCCGTCCTTCGTCGAACTGCTCGATCGCGTGCGTGCCACCTGTGTCGGCGCCTACGCCCACCAAGACCTCCCCTTCGAGAACCTGGTCGCCGCCCTCGAGCCGGCCCGCGACCGCTCGCGCACGCCCCTGTTCCAGGTCATGCTCTCCCTCGCCGAGACCCCGCGCCTGAGCACCCCAGTGACCGGCGACCTCGAACTCACGCCGCGCGCCTTGGACACCGGCAGCGCCAAGTTCGACCTGCTGCTGGCCCTGGCTCCGTGCGCCTCGGGCCTCGAGCTGATCCTGGAGGCCAGCGCCGATCTCTTCGATCCGGCCAGCACCCGGCGCATGCTCGAGCATTGGTGCGTGCTCGCCGAAGCCGTGGTCGAGGATCCCTTGCGCGACGTCTTCACCCTGCCCTGGCTGAGGCCAGAGGAGCGCCGGCAGATCCTGATTGACTGGAATCCCGCGCCGCCCGCAGCCACCGCCGCCCGCCTCGACGCGCGCATCCGCGCGCAGGCCGCGCGCACGCCCGACGCCGTGGCCATCGAGCATCAGGGTGCGTCCTGGAGCTACCGCCGACTCAGCGCGACGAGCCGGCGCCTGGCCCACCATTTGCGCAGCCTCGGTGTGCAGGGCGAGGCGCGGGTCGGCGTCGCCCTGCCGCGCTCGCCCGAAATGGTGGCGGTGCTGCTCGCTGTGCTCGAAGCCGGCGGCGCTTACGTACCGCTCGACCCTGCCTACCCGGCCGCGCGCCTCGCCTTCATGCTCCGCGACGCGGGCGTGCGGCTGGTGGTCAGCCAGGCGTGCGTGCTCGCTGCCTCGCCGGGCCTCGCCGAGGCTGTCGGCGAACAAAGCGCGACGCTGGTCGACCTGGCAGCCGACTGCGACCCGCTCGAGGAGGGTCCGGCGACCCCACCCGCCAGCGCACTCGCCGCGACCGGCGTCGCCGACCAGCTCGCCTACGTGATCTACACCTCCGGCTCCACCGGCCGGCCCAAGGGCGTGGCCATCAGCCACCGCAGCGCTGGGCATTTGATCGATTGGGCACAGCGGGAATTCGCTGGCGATCTCGAGAGCGTGATCGCCGCCACTTCGATCAACTTCGATCTCTCCGTGTTCGAACTCTTCGCGCCGCTCGCCACCGGTGGTCGGGTGGTGCTGGTGGCAGACGCTCTGGCCGTGGCGCAGCGCGAGAGCACCAACGCGCGTCTGCTCAACACGGTGCCCTCCGCCGCCGCCGAGCTGCTGCGTCTTGACACCCTTCCGCAGACGGTGTCGACCATCAACCTGGCCGGCGAGGCCCTGCCGCGCGCCCTGGCCAACGCGCTGCTGGCCCGTACGCATGTCAAGCGGGTTTGGAATCTCTACGGCCCGTCGGAGGACACCACCTACTCCACGGGTGCCGAGGTGCGTGCGGACGATGAGGGGGCACCGGCAATCGGCACACCGCTGGCCGGTGCCCGCGCCTATGTGCTCGATCCCGGGCTCGAGCCGGCGCCCGCGGGCGTGCCCGGCGAGCTTTACCTGGGCGGTGACGGACTCGCCCGCGGCTACCTCGGCCGGCCACAGCGCAGCGCCCGGAGCTTCCTGCCCGACCCCTTCGATCCGCGCGCAGGCCGGCGCATGTACCGCACCGGCGATCGTGTGCGCTGGCGCCACGATGGCCAGCTCGAATTCCTCGGACGGCTGGATCACCAGGTCAAGTTGCGCGGCATGCGCATCGAGCTCGGGGAGATCGAGAGCCGCCTCGCCGAGCACCCCGAGGTCGCGGCCTGCTGCGTTGCGCTGCGCACGCTGGCGAGCGACACGCCGCCGATGCTCGCCGCCTTCGTCGAGGCCGCGGGAAGCGACGCCCCTTCGCCCGCGGCGCTCGCCGCACACCTGGCCGCCAGCCTGCCGCGGCATATGGTGCCAGACACCTTTGCCCTGCTGGCGCACCTGCCGCGCACGCCCAACGGCAAGGTCGACCGCCGCGCGCTCGACGCCGTGGCGATCGACTCCGACCGCAGCGGTACGGGTCACGGCGCCCGGACCGCTGCCCATGTGGCGCCGCGCAACGAGCGCGAAGCCGCGATCGCGACGATTTTCACCGAGCTGCTCGGCGCCCCAGACGTCGGCGTCCATGACGATTTTTTCGCCCTCGGCGGCCACTCGCTGCTCGCCACCCGCGCCGTCGCCCGCTTGCGCGATGGCCTCGGCTTCGAGCTTCCCCTCGAAGCCTTTTTCGAGACTCCGACACTCGCCGGCATCAGCCAGGCGATCGAGGCTGGGCACAAGCAGACACTGCCACCGATCATTGCTGTCGAGCGGGCGCATGGCGCGCTTCTCGCGTCCTCCTACGCCCAGGAGCGCATGTGGCTGCTCGATCGCTTGGCCGGAGACGCAGCCGGGGACGCAGCCGCGGGGATCTATGTCATCGCCGTCGCTGCGGACCTCGCGGGCCGCCTCGACCCAGAGGTGCTGAGAGGTGCCCTCGAACACGTGGTGGCGCGCTACGAGGCTCTGCGCACCTCCTTCGTCGAGCGAGACGGGCGGCCTTGGCAGCGCATTCATCCGGCGAGCGAACTCGCGCTGCCGCGGATCGATCTCTCCGCGCTCGGCGATCCCGCGGCCGAAGCCGAACACCAGGCGCTCTGCCTCGCGCAACAGCCCTTCGACCTGGCAGCCGGGCCCTTGCTTGGTTGCGTGCTCTTGCGCCTGGGCGCAGCGTCTCATCGCCTGGTGATCCGTATGCACCACATCGTGGCCGACGGCTGGTCGCTCGAGGTGCTGCTGCGCGAAATCGTGGCGCTTTACCGGCAATCGGTGACTGGCGACGACGCGACTCTCACCCCGCTCGACATGCACTACGCCGACGTCGCGGCCTGGCAGCGAAGCTGGCTCGCGAGCGGTGTCGGGGATCGCCAGCTCGCCTACTGGCGCCAGCAGCTCGACGGCGTGGCGAGGCTCGAGCTGGCCACCGACCGCCCCCGACCGCCCCGGCGCTCGGGGAGAGGATTCACCGTCGAGGCACGTCTGCCAGGCCCTGTGGCCGAGCGTTTGGACGCGTTGGCCCGGACGCACGGCGCGACTCGTTTCATGGCCCTGCTGGCGCTTTTCGAGCTGCTCCTCGCGCGCCTGAGCCACCAGCAGGACTTCGCGATCGGCGCGCCGGTCGCCAACCGCCGGCGCACCGAGACCGAGCCGCTGATCGGCTTCTTCGTCAACACCCTGGTGCTGCGCGCCGACGTGAGCGGGTCGCCATCCTTCGTGGAGCTGCTCGATCGCGTGCGTGCTACTTGTGCCGACGCCTACGCCCACCAGGACCTCCCCTTCGAGCGCCTGGTCGCCGCCCTAGAACCGCTCCGCGACCGCTCGCGCACGCCCCTTTTCCAAGCCATGCTCACCCTCGCCGATACCCCGCACCAGGCCACGGCGGTGACCAGCGATCTCGAGCTCACGCCGCACGCGCTGCGCACCGCGACGGCCAAGACCGACCTGGTGCTGGCGGTGACGCCGTCGGGCGGCGATTGGCTGCTCGACCTCGAGCTGAGTTCGGATCTCTTCGCTGCGCCGAGCGGCCAGCGCCTGCTCGGCCAGTTCTGCGTGCTCGCAGCGGCCGCGGTTGCGGCACCCCGGGCGCCGGTCCACCGCCTCGCGCTGATGGACGCGGCCGAGCAGGCCGAACTCGCGCGCTGGCGCTCACGCCCTCGACCCTATCCACGGCACGCGTCGATCCCGGACCTGGTCGAAGCCTGGGCCGCACGCACACCCGACGCCATCGCTGTCTCGCTCGATCGCGCCACCATGACCTACCGGCAGCTTGACCGCCGAGCCAACGCCCTCGCCCACCGCCTGCGCGCGGCGGGGGTCGGCGACGAGACGCCCGTTGCCCTGCTCGTCGAGCGCTCCCCCGGCCACCTGGTCGCGACCTTGGCGGTGCTCAAGGCGGGAGGCTGCTATGTGCCGCTCGACCCGGCATTTCCGCTCGCCCGGCAGCGCTTGATGGTCGAGGTCACCGGTGCCCGGGCAGTGATCGCCAGCGCGGCGCTCTGTGACGCAGCCTGCGGTCTGGGTGCGCTCGAGCTGCTGCCGCTGGACACCGAGGCGATGCTCCGCGGTCCCGCGGACGAGCGAATGGCGCCACCTCGACGACGCACGGGCCCGGACCACGTGGCCTATGTGATGTTCACCTCCGGCTCGAGCGGCACCCCCAAGGGCGTCGCGATCAGCCACCGCGGGGTGGTGCGCTTGTTGGTATCGAACGAAGACCTCGCCCTCGGCCCCGATGAGACCTGGCTGCACTACGCCCCGGCCACCTTCGACGCTGCCACGCTCGAGATCTGGGGTGCCTTGCTCAACGGCGGCCGCGTGGCCGTGGTGCCGCCGGGGCCGGCATCGCTCGACGCCTTGGGCGCCACAATCGCCCAGCAAAGGGTAACCACCCTCTTCCTCACCGCCGGTCTGTTCCACCAGATGGTCGAAAGCCAGGGCGGGCGCCTGGCCGGCTTGCGCCAGCTCATCTCCGGCGGCGATGTGCTGTTGCCTGCGGCGGTCCGGCGGGCGGCGCAGATCCTGACCCAAGGCCGGGTGGTCAATGCCTACGGCCCGACCGAGAGCGCGGTCATCGCCACCACCTGCGCCTTCCGAGCGCCCGGCGAGGTCACCACGCCGGTGCCCATCGGCCGGCCACTGCCCAACAGCGGCATACTGGTGCTCGACCCGGCGCTGCGGCCGGTACCGATCGGCGTGCCCGGCGAGCTTTGCCTGCTGGGCGATGGGCTGGCGCGCGGCTATGTAGGCCGTGCCGCACGCACCGCCCTCGCCTTCCTGCCCGATCCCACCGGCAGCGCGGTGGGCGCGCGGATGTACCGCACCGGCGACCGCGTTCGGCTGCGCAGCGACGGTGACCTCGACTTTCTCGGTCGCATCGACGCGCAGGTCAAGATCCGCGGCTTCCGCATCGAGCCCGGAGAGGTGGAAAGCGCCCTGCGCGCCCTGCCCGGGGTCGAGCAGGCGGCGATCGTGGTACGCGACGACCCACGGGCCGGCAAGCGGCTGGTCGCCTTCGCCGCCACGACCATCGCCGCCACCGAGCTCCGCCAGGCGCTGTCCGAACGGCTGCCGTCATTCATGATGCCGGCGTTCTTGGTGGTGCTCGATGCTCTGCCGCTGACCGCCAACGGAAAGCTCGACCGCGCGGCCCTCGCCGCCTGGCAGCTCGACACCGAAGCGGGCGCCGGGGCGCCGCTGGCGACGCCTACCGAGGTGCGGGTCGGAGCGCTCTTCGCCGAGCTCCTCGGCATCTCGTCGCCCGGCCGCGACGCCGACTTCTTCGCCCTCGGCGGCCATTCGCTACTCGCCACCAAGCTGGTGTCGCGCCTGCGCAGTAGCTTCGAGGTCGAGCTACCCCTCGACGTTCTCTTCGACCAGCCGTCGATCGCCGGCCTGGCCGCGGCTCTCGATGGCGGCGCCGGATCGCCGATCGAGAGCCAGGAACCGCTGGTCGGCCTGCGCCTCCCACCAGGCGCGCCGCGACCGCTTTCGCCGGCCCAGGAACGGCTGTGGTTGCTCGACCGCTTCGAGCCGCAGAGCGCTGCGTACAACATCCCGACCTCGGTGCGCCTGCACGGCCCGCTCGACGCCTCGGTGCTTGACGCCAGCTTGCGCGAGGTCATCCGCCGGCACCACATGCTACGCACGGTCTACGCCAGCGACGACGGCCGGCCCTGCCAACAGGTCGGTCCGGTTCCCGAGCGAGCGATCGAGATCGATGACCGCCGCGGCCTCGATCCAGCCGAGCATGCGGGCACCATCGAGGCGCTGCAAGCCGAGGAAACGGGCCGGCGCTTCGACCTGGCGACCGGGCCGGTGTTTCACGCCCGGCTGCTGCGGTTGGCACACGATCACCAGGTGCTGTTTTTCACTGTTCACCACATCGCCGCCGACGGCTGGTCGGTGGGGATCTTGGTGCGCGAACTAGGCGCTTTGTACCGAGCCTTCGCCCGCGGCGCGCCGTCGCCGCTCGCCGCGCCGGCGCTCCAATACGCCGACTTCGCACACTGGCAACGGCGCTGGCTGGCGAGCGGCCACCGGGCGCGCCAGCTCGCCTACTGGCAACGCAAGCTTGACGGCCTGCCCCCGGGCCTCGATCTGCCCACCGACCGGCCGCGGCCGGCGATTCGTTCCTTCCGCGGCAGGCGCTCGACGGCGACCATCGGCCCGCAGCTCAGCGCCCGGCTGCGGGCGCTTGCCCGACGGCATGAGGCCAGCCTCTTTATGGTGCTCCTGGCAGCCTGGAAGGTGCTGCTCGCGCGTCTCAGCGGCGAGACCGACGTGGTGATCGGCGCGCCGGTCGCGGGACGCAGCCGGCGCGAGACCGAGGACCTCTTCGGCATGTTTCTCAACTCGTTGGTTCTGCGCACGGACCTCGGCGGCGACCCGAGCTTCGATGCCTTGATCGACCGCGTGCGTACGACGGCGCTGGAAGCCTTCGCCCACCAGGATGTGCCCTTCGAGACCCTGCTCGAGAGCCTCAAACCCAACCGCGACCTATCGCGCACACCGATGTTTCAGGTGTTTTTCAACATGGTCAACCTGGACCTCGCGACCCTGACGCTGCCCGCAGTCCGCAGCGAGCAGCTCGCGCCGGCCGAGGTGCCGGCCAAGTTCGATCTGACCCTCTACGTCGCAGAGCCCGCGGACGGCAGCCTGCGTCTCGACCTGGTGCGCAACGCCGACTTGGTCGGGAACCGACGGGGCACCGAGATGCTGCACCAGTACCACCTCCTGCTGGACCAAGTAGCAGCCGACTCGGCACGGCCGATCGGCAGCCTTTCGCTGCGTACCGAAGCGGCCCGGCGTGTGCTACCCGATCCGGGCGCGCGGCTCGACAGCGCCTTTATGGGCTCGGTGGTGGATCGCTTCCGTGTCCAGGTAGAAGGCGCGCCCGCGCAGGCCGCGGTGGTGGCGCACGACGGCATGACCTGGTGCTACCGCGATCTCGACCGCCAGAGCAATCGCCTCGCGCAGGCGCTGCGCTCGGGTGGCCTCGAGACCGGCCAGCCGGTGGCCATCCGCGCCCACCGCAGCCCGACCTTGGTTTGGGCCGTGCTCGGCGTGCTCAAGGCCGGTGGCGCCTTCGTGCTGCTCGACCCCGAGGTGCCGTCGGCGCGTCAGATCCAGCTCCTGCGCCGCGCCAAACCCGCTGTGCTGCTGGCCATGAGTGCGGCGGGCAGCCTCGATCCGACGATCCGCGCCCACCTCGAGCGGACCGCCTGCCCGGTGCTCACCCTGCCCGCCTGGTCCGACTGCGGCACGCCGGAGGATCCGCTCGCCGGCCAGCCGGACAGCGATCCCGCCATCGACGTCCAGGCCGATGATCTCGCCTACATCGCCTTCACCTCGGGCTCGACCGGCGAGCCCAAGGGCATCCTCGGCCGCCATGGCCCACTCAGCCACTTCTTGCCGTGGCAAGCGAAGCGCTTCGACCTTGACGCCCAGGACCGCTACAGCCTGCTATCCGGATTGGCCCATGATCCCTTGCACCGGGACCTCTTCACACCGCTTTGCCTGGGCGCGACGATCTGCGTCCCCGATCCCGCCGAGATGCTGGTGCCGGGCCGCCTCGCCGCCTGGATGGCTCACCAGCGGGTCACCATCGCCCACCTGACGCCGGCCATGGGCCAGATGCTCACAAGCACCGGCCACACGCCGATTCCGACCTTGCCGGCCCTGCGCTACGTGTTCTTGGTTGGCGACGTGTTGTCGCGCGCCAATGCCGCACGCATGGCGCGTCTGGCGCCAGCAGTGACAGTGGTCAACTACTACGGAACCACCGAGACCCAGCGCGCCGTGGCGTTTCACGCGCTACCCTCCCGCGAGGCCCGGCGCATGGGCGAGGACGCGGCCGCGGCGACCCGGCAGATTCTTCCCCTCGGCCGGGGCATGCAGGACGTCCAGCTCCTGGTGCTCGACCGGCGTGGCGTCCAGGCTGGTATCGGCGAGCTGGGCGAGATCGCTGTGCGCAGCCCGCACCTGGCCGCGGGCTACCTGCGCGCTGCCCGGCGCACGGCCGAGCGCTTCACCCCCCAGGCCGGAGCCGGCGATGCCGGCGACCGCATCTACCGCACCGGCGACCTCGGCCGCTACCTGCCGGACGGCGAAGTCGCCTTCGCTGGCCGGCGCGATGACCAGGTCAAGATCCGTGGCTTCCGTGTCGAGCTGGGCGAGATCGAGGCCCAGCTCACCGCCCTCGACGGCGTCCGCCAGGCGGCGGTGCTGGCCCTCGGAAACGGTACCGAGCGGCGGCTGATCGCACATCTCGCACCACACCTCGATCGGCCTCTAGATCGCGACACCGTACGCCAAGCCCTGGCCGCGCGGCTTCCCGCCTACATGGTGCCCACCACTTGGGTCCTACACCACGAGCTGCCCATGACCGCCAACGGCAAGATCGACCGCCGGGCCCTGGCGCGCGCAGACACCGGCGAGGCGCCCCGCAAGCGCTCAGGCGGCGACGCACCCACACCCTTCGAGAAGCGGCTGATCGCCCTGCTGCGCGAGCTGCTGGAACTCGACGGCATCGATGTCGAAGACAACTTCTTCGAACTGGGCGCCAACTCTCTGCTGCTCGCCCGGGTTCACGAACGCCTCGAACACATGCTCGATCGCACGATCCCGATGATCGCTCTGTTTAACCATCCGACCGTCCGGGCCCTGGCCGGACATCTCGACCCCCACCAGCGGCCGGCCCGCTCGCGCGCGGACGACGACCGCTGGGTCCAACAGCTCAAACGAGGGCGCAGCCGCCTGCGCCGGCGAGCCGGAGGTGCAGATCGCGCAACGCCTTGAGACAAGCCAACGCCTTGGCACCGGGTGCGCAAGAACGGTGCGCGAGCCACATCACGGGTCCGGCGATCCCGAGGGGGGAACGCCGACCTCCCATCCGATCTTTTCTTGGCAGGAGCCACCATGAGCAACAGGGACTACCACGGTCTCGAGCTGGCCATTATCGGCCTTTCCGGTCGATTCCCAGGTGCGGGGAATCTCGAAGCCTTCTGGCATAACCTGGCGAACGAAGTCGACTCCATCGTCGACTTGAGCGACGAGCAGATGCTCGCCGAAGGGGCCGATCCCGCCACCCTCGACGCGCCGACCTACGTCAAGAAGGCACGCCGCCTCGACGCGTATGACTGTTTCGACGCCAGTTTCTTCGGCATCAGTCCGCGCGAGGCGGAGATCATCGATCCCCAGCAGCGGATCTTCCTGGAAGCGGCCTGGTCGGCGCTCGAGGACGCTGGCTACGACCCGGCGCGCTTCGGCGGCATGATCGGCGTGTTCGCTGGCACGCGACTCAACGGCTACTTCCGCAATGTCTATTCCAACCCAGCGGTCGTGGCCAGTGTCGGTGATCTCGAGATTCAAGTCGCTAACGACAAAGACTATGTAGCAACCCGCGTCTCCTACAAGCTCGACCTCGGCGGCCCATCGGTCACCGTGCAGACCGCGTGTTCGACCGCCTTGGTAGCGCTGCACACCGCGGGCCAGGCCTTGCTCAACGGCGAGTGCGAGATGGCGCTCGCCGGCGCGGTGGGTCTGCGGGTGCCGGAGACCGGTCACATCTACGTGCCCGGCGACGTGCTGTCGCCCGACGGCAAGGTCCGCGCATTCGATCATGACGCCGCCGGTACCATGTTCGCGAGCGGCGGTGGCGTCATGGTGTTGCGCCGGTTGCAGGATGCCCTGCGCGACGGTGACCGTATCCGCGCGGTGGTCAAGGGCTCGGCGATCACCAACGATGGTGCTGGCAAGGTCGGCTTCACCGCACCCGGCCTGGACGGCCAGGTGCGGGTACTGCACGCGGCGTCGATCGCTGCTGAGGCACCGCCCGAGACTCTCCAGTACATCGAGGCCCACGGCACGGGCACCTAGCTCGGCGACCCGATCGAGGTAGCCGCGCTCAGCGAGCATTTTCGCCGTGCGGGCAACGCCGGGCAGCGCTGTGCTCTCGGCTCGGTGAAAACCAACATCGGGCATCTGGGCGCGGCAGCCGGGATCGCGAGCGTCGCCAAAACGGTGCTCGCCCTCGAACACGGCGCGCTGCCCGCGAGCCTCAACTACGAGCGGCCGAATCCGGAGATCGACTTCGCGAACAGTCCGTTTTACGTCAACACTGCGCTCAGCCCGTGGCCCGAGAGCGACGGCCCGCGACGCGCCGGCATCTCGGCCTTCGGCATGGGCGGCACCAACGCCCACGTGATCTTGGAAGAAGCACCACCGAAGATCGACACCACATCGTCCTGCTCTTGGCAGCTCATCGAGCTGTCGGGGCGTACCGAAAGTGCAGCAGTGAAGCAGGTCGAGAACCTGGCGACCCATCTCGAGACGGGGGGAGACCTCGACCTCGCCGACGTTGCCTACACCTTGCAAACCGGCCGGCGAAGCTTCCAGCACCGCCGAATCGCCGTGGTGCGAGACACCGCCGACGCCATCACGGTTCTGCGCGGCGACGCGCCGGAGCGTCTGATGGCGGGGTTTGCGGACCACAGCGAGCGTCCCGTGGCTTTCATGTTCCCGGGCCAGGGTGCCCAGTATCCGGGCATGGCCCGCGGCCTTTACCGGGCCGAGGCGGGCTTTCGCGCTACGGTCGACGACTGCTGCCAGCGCCTGCGTGAGCACCTCGAGGTCGACCTGCGCGCACTCTTGGCGGGCGAACGGGGTGGCGCCGACACGGGTGCCACGGATCGTGGCGCCGAGACCCTGCGTCAGACCGCCATCACCCAGCCGGCGCTGTTCGTCGTCGAGTACGCCATCGCCCGCCTGCTGATCGCCTGGGGTGTGCGTCCGGAGTCGATGATCGGTCACTCGATCGGCGAGTATGTGGCCGCTTGCCTGGCTGGCGTCTTTTCCCTCGACGACGCCCTGGCCTTGGTCGCCGCGCGCGGACGCATGATGCAGAAGCTGCCCTCGGGCGCCATGCTCGCGGTGCCGTTGACAGAGGCGACGCTCAGCCCCATGCTCGGTGAGGATCTGTCGATCGCCGTGCTCAACGCGCCGGAGCGCGCGGTGGTGGCGGGTGAACATGGCGCCGTGGCCGCGCTCGCCCAACGTCTGGCGGCGGACGGCGTCCGCTGCCGGCCTGTCGCCACCTCCCACGCCTTTCACTCGCCGATGATGGAGCCGGTGTTGGTGCCCTTCGCCGAGCAGGTCGCCCGTCTTCGCTTGTCGGCGCCCGAGATCCCGTTCGTCTCGAATCTCACAGGCACCTGGATCCGACCCGAGGAGGCCACGGATGCGGGCTACTGGGCCAAACACCTGCGCGCGACCGTGCGCTTCGCCGACGGTCTGCGCACGCTCACCGAGGACGCGCAACGCTGCTTGCTGGAGGTCGGTCCTGGACGCACGCTCACCGGCTTCGCCCGCCAGCAGGGCGGGCCTCGGCCGAGCGCCCTCCGGACGCTTCGCCAAGGCGAGGAGACCCATGACGACCTACCCTTCCTGCTCGGCGCCTTGGGTCAGGTGTGGCTGGCCGGTGGCCAGGTCGATCCCGCGGCTCTCTGGCAGGGCCAGACCCGGCGCCGGGTGGGCCTGCCCTCCTATCCCTTCGAGCGCCAGCGTTTCTGGATCCAGCAAGGGGATCTGTCCAAGGGCTGGACCGCGAGTCATGGCGCGACCCAGCGTCCGGTGAGCGACTACTTCTCGGTGCCGTTTTGGAAGCCCTCCGCCATCCCCCGCGGCAAGCTCGACGCGGACCACGCTGGCGCCTGGTTGCTGTTCGCCGATGACTGCGGCCTCGCGCTTACCCTCGCCAACCGCCTCGAAGATGCGGGCCAGCACGTGGTGATGGTCGCTGCTGGCGAGGCATTCGCCCGCCAGGCGGAGGCACGCTTCGTGCTGCGGCCGGACGCGCGCGAGGACTACGTCGCATTGATCGCCGCATTGGCTGGCGAGGATCGCCTGCCCGACCACATCGCCCATCTGTTCTCGGTCGGTGGCGACGGCGATGCGACCGTGGCCGCCGCACGCGGATTCTGGAGCCTGCTCTACCTGGCACAAGCGCTCGGCGCACGGGGCCGCGATCGACCGATCAGCCTGGTGGCGGTGAGCGACAATCTTCATCCGGTGGCGGGCGAGACGCGCCTCGCCCCAGAAAAGGCGTGTCTGCTCGGGCCGAGCCGGATCATGCCCCTCGAGTACCCCAACCTCGCGGTCACCGCGATCGATCTGGTGCTACCACCGACCAACGGCCCGTCCTTCGAGCCCTTGGCCGAAGATCTGATCGCCGAGCTGCTGGCGCCGACCGGCGACGGCGTGATCGCCTACCGTGACGGCCGACGCCTGATCCGGGCCTACGACGATCTGCGCCTCGAGCAGGCGGCGGCCGACGCCCTGCGCATCCGCCGCGGCGGCAGCTACTTGATCACCGGCGGCCTGGGCGGCATCGGTCTGGCCTTTGCCGAGGCCCTGGCCCGCGACCACCAAGCGCGACTGACACTGGTCGGCCTGTCACCGCTACCACCGCGCGAGCGTTGGGACCGCTACCTCGCCTCGCGCGGCACGGACCGCATCGGCAAGCGGATACGCAAGGTGCGGGCCCTCGAAGCCCTGGGCGCTGAGGTGCTGGTGCTCTCAGCCGACGTCGCCGATCAGGGGCAAATCAGCGCAGTGGTCGAGCAGGCGCTTGACCGCTTTGGAAGCATTGACGGAGCTATTCATGCTGCTGGTCTAGCCGGAGGCGGCATGATCCAACTCAAGACGACGGAAGCCGCAGCACGCGTGTTGGCACCCAAGATTGCGGGCACCTATGCCCTGGATGCTGCCCTCGACGGCCAAAAACTCGACTTTCTGCTGCTCTGCTCGTCGACCATCGCTGTCGCTGGCGGCTTCGGCCAGGTCGACTACTGCGCCGCCAACAGCTTTCTGGACGCCTACGCTCACGCCCAGGCCCAGGCCGGCCGACCGGTCCTGTCGGTCAATTGGGGCGCTTGGCAGGAGGTGGGGATGGCGGTCGACTCGGGTCTTATGCCGGCAGGCGAGGACGAGCACGGCGAGCGGCCACCGGTGCATGCGCTGATCGACCGCGCCGTGTCCGAGACCGCCGAACGCAGCGTCTACGAGACCGACTTTGACCCGGGCCGCCACTTCGTGCTCGCCGAGCACCGCATCATGGGCGCGCCAGCGATCCCCGGTACCACCTGGCTGGAAATGGCACGAGCCGCCTACGCCCACCACAGCGCGGCCTTCGCCAGCCACGCCGGCCTCGGTGGCGTCGAGCTGCGCGACGTGTACTTTCTTGGTCCGCTGATGGTGCCCGAGGGTGAGACCCGCACCGCTCGCTTGCTCCTCGAGCCCGAAGGCTCCGCTTTCTCGTTCCGCGTCACCAGCAGCGGTGGCCCCGGCTCCAGCCTTGCCCACGTGCGCGGCAAGGTCGGTCCCGCGCAAGCTGCGGCGCCCGAACGCCACGATCTCGAAGCCATCCGCGCGCGCCTCCACGGCGAGCGTCTGGTGATCGAAGAGGCGCTGATGAGCCACGAGGACTCGGTGGTGCGCTGGGGCCCGCGCTGGCAGAGCTTGCGCACGGTCCGGCTCGGCGACGGCGAAGCCCTGGCCGAGGTCGAGCTGCCAGCGGCGTTCACCGACGACCTGAGCGACTTCGTGCTTCACCCCGCCCTGGTCGACGTCGCGACCAGCCTGGTCGGCTTCATGGAGGAAGGCACGCATTTGCCCCTCTCCTATCAGCGGGTGGTGTGCCGAGGTGGCGTTGGACCGCGGCTCTGGAGTCACGTGACCAAGATCGCGGGCACGGGCGACGGACGCGAGACCGTGTCGGTGAATGTCTCGCTGCTCGACGAAGACGGTGTCGAACGGGTGCACATCGAGCGCTTCACGCTCAAGACCGTGGGCGACGCCGCCCGCAGTCTCGAGCGCTCCGCCCGCGGCGAGGCAGCGGCCGCGCCACATGCCGAGGTCGAGACCGCCGGTGGCGAGCCGCCGACAGCAAGCGCGCGCGCCACAGCGCGCGACGGCCGTCCGCGATCACCCTCGGTAGCCGCAGGTGGCATCCGGCCGGCAGACGGGGTCGAGGCGCTCTACCGCATGCTGGCCAGGCGCGTCCGCTTGCCGCAGATCGTATGTTCGGCCAAGGACCTGCAGGCACTGGTGGCCGAAGTGCGGTCGGTCGACCGCGACCAACTCGGTGTCAAGGCCCAGTCCGCGCCGCGCACCCGCCATCCGCGACCCAACCTGCCAACACCGTTCCGCGCCCCCGAGACCGAGATCGAGCGCCAGCTCGCCGAGGTCTGGCAAAGCACCTTGGGAATCGATGGAATAGGTGCAAACGATAATTTTTTTGATCTCGGAGGAGATTCAATCATCGGCATTCAGCTCATCTCGCGCCTCAGCGATCTCGGCCTCGAGCTCAGTCCGGAGCAACTCTTCGAGCATCAGACCGTCGCCGAGCTCGCGCGCCAGCTCGCGCCCGGCACGGCCACCGATGCCACGGTCGAGGACACCAGCACGCAGGCCTTTGCCGAGGCCGGCGTGGCCGGCGCTGCGCTGGCGGACGTGATCGCGCAATTCGAGGACGCCTGATGGCGAGCGGCAAGGTCGAAGACGTCTATCGCCTGTCGCCGATCCAGCAGGGCATCCTCTTCCATGCGCTGCGGGCACCACACAGTGGCACCTACTTCGAGCAGTTCAGCCTGCGCTACGGCGAGGACTTCGAGCCGGCGCCGTTCATCGCCGCCTGGCAGACCGTGGTCGACCGCCACCCGGTGCTGCGCTCGGCGTTCCTCTGGGAGCGCCTCGACCAGCCCGTCCAGGGGGTGCACCGCAGGGTCGAGGTACCGGTCGATCGCCAGGACTGGCGTGACCTCGACAGCGCGGCCCAGGCGCAACGGCTCGCCGCCTTCGTCGCCGCCGACCGCCAGCGAGGATTCCGCCTCACCCGGCCGCCGCTCCTGCGCCTGACCATGCTGCGCCTGAGCGATGCCGACTACCAAGTGGTATGGAGCTACCACCATTTGGTGCTTGACGGATGGTCCGCGGGACTGGTGATGCACGAGGTGCAAGCGGCCTATGAGGCACTGCGCGCGGGGAAGCCGCTGGCAGCGACCGCGCCCCGGCCATACCGCGACTACGTCGCATGGCTGCGCCAGCAGCCGCTCGAGCAGGCCGAGGCCTTCTGGCGCGCCGCGCTCGAAGGCTTCGCCGGACCGATGCCTGTGGGCATCGAGCGTCGCGCAGGGGAACATCGAACGAGTCCTCGCGCGGGCGGCTCCGGGGACGACTGGGGCCTCGATCTGGCCAAGCTAAGCGAGCGCCAGAGCGCCGCGCTCAAGAGCTTCGCGCAACACCACCGTCTGACGCTCAACAGCGTGGTCCAAGGTGCCTGGGCATTGCTTCTGGCGCGCTACAGCGGCCGCTCCGACGTCGTCTTCGGCATCACGGTCGCTGGGCGACCACCCGCGCTCAGCCAGTCCGAGCGGATGGTCGGCTGCTTCATCAACACCCTGCCGCTGCGCCTCGGCGTGCCCGGCACGGCCGAGCTGGTACCCTGGCTCGAGACGCTCCAACGACAGCAGATCGCGCTGCGCCGATTCGAGCACACGCCCCTCGGCGAGATCTTGCGCTGGAGCGGCATGGGGCCACGCCAGGAACTTTTCTCGAGCATCCTGGTGTTCGAGAGCTTCACTCTCGATGCCTCCTTCGAGATGACCCACTCCGGGGTCTTCCAGCGCACCAACTATCCGCTGACCGTGGTGGTGTCGCCACAGCGGCAGATGGCGATCCGCTTGGGCTATGACCGCGACCGTTTCGCCCCAGCGGACATCGCGCGCATGCAGGGACATCTCCGCACACTCCTGGCAGCCATGGTCGCCACCCCGGCGGGCAGACTCAGCGCCCTGCCCATGCTCAGCGCGGACGAGCGCGAGCAGATCACGACCCGCTGGAACGACACGCAGGCGACGATCTGTGACACGCCGATCGTCGCCCGCATCATGGAACGAGCTGCGGAGACACCGACCAGCGTGGCGCTGCGCGATGCGCGAGGCACGCTCGCCTACGGCACGCTTTGCTGCCGCGTCGCCGGCTTGGCCCGCACCCTCCAGGCACGCGGTGTCGGCCCGGAGGTGCGCGTCGCCCTCTGTCTCGAGCGCTCGCAAACCATGGTGGTGGCGTTGCTCGCCGTGCTCGCCGCTGGTGGCGCGTACGTTCCGCTCGACCCCGAGCATCCGCCGCGCCGCCTGGCCTACGTGCTGCGCGACGCCGGTGTGGCGCTGGTACTCGGCGAGGCACGCACGGCGTTGCGTCTCGAGACCCTGTGCGCCGAGCTCGAGCCAGCGCCACAGATCCTGCTGCTCGACACCCTTGCTGCGGCACCGGAGAGCGGGCCGCCGGCATGGCCGGTGGAGCGCGCGCAGCCGGAGAGCCTGGCCTATCTCATCTACACCTCGGGCTCGACCGGCTTGCCCAAGGGCGTGGGCGTGCCGCGACGCGCGCTGGCCAACTTTCTGGACGCCATGCGTCATCGGCCCGGCCTCGGGCCCCAGGACGTGCTGCTGGCGGTGACCACCCTTTCCTTCGATATCGCCGCGCTGGAGCTGCTGCTGCCCCTCTTGGTCGGTGCCCAGGTGGTGATCGCGAACCGCGATCAGGCGCGCGACCCATCGGCTCTGCTCGCGCTGCTCGGCGCGAGCGGCGCGAGCGTGATGCAGGCCACGCCCGCCACCTGGCGCCTGCTGGCCGCCGGCACACAGGACGGCGATGCGTCCGGCGCGGACAAGACGCTACCCCGCGGCCTGCGCGTCCTGGCCGGTGGCGAACCCCTGCCGCCGGCCCTCGCCAACGCTCTCGCTCGCCAGACCCGAGAGGTGTGGAACCTGTACGGACCCACCGAGACAACGGTGTGGTCGTCGCGCGCGCGGATCGGGGATGCGGAATCGATCACCATCGGCCAGCCGATCGAGAACACCGTCATCCACCTGATCGACGCCGATTTGCAACCGGTGCCGGTGGGCGTCACCGGTGAGATCTGGATCGGCGGTGCCGGCCTGGCGCGCGGCTATGTTGGGCGAGCGGCGCGCACAGCGGCGCGCTTCGTGCCCGATCCCGTGGGCCGCGAGCCCGGCGCCCGGCTCTACCGCAGCGGCGACCTCGGCCGGCGCCGCGACGACGGAGCGATCGAATGCCTGGGCCGCATCGACCATCAGCTCAAGGTCCGCGGCTTGCGCATCGAACCAGGCGAGATCGAGCACGCCCTGATCGGTGACAGTGTCCAGGAAGCGGTGGTGATGGCAATCCCGGCAGCCGATGGCGAGCCACGCCTGACCGCCTTCGCCGTGCCGGCCACGGGCGGTGCACTGCCGCCGGCTGACATCCTGCGCGCGCGCCTCGCGACCACCCTTCCGGGGTCGATGATCCCGAGTTCGTTCATCGCCGTCGACGCTCTGCCCGTGACCCCCAACGGCAAGCTCGACCGGCAAGCTCTCGCCGCCCGGGGTGCCGGTGGTGACCATGCTCGCCCGGCGCTCGCGCACCCCCTGGTGGCACCACGCAACGATCTCGAGAGCACCCTCGCCAAGCTCTTCGAAGCGGTGCTCGAGCGCCGGCCGGTGGGGGTCGACGACAGCTTCTTCGACCTCGGCGGACACTCGCTGCTCGCCGTGCGCTTGATCGGCCGCATGCGCCAGCACCTCGGCCGAACGGTGCCCCTCGCCACCTTGCTGGCCAACGACACGGTGGCGGGTTTGGCCCGGGCGATCACCGCGCGCACGCCGCAAGTAGCGCGGGACATCGTGGTCGAGCTGGCGCCCGGCGCGCCGGGCCGGCGGCCGTTTTTCGTCGTGCATCCGATCGGTGGCGAGGTGCGCTGCTACCGTACATTGGCCGCCCGCTTACCGGCCGAGCAACCGCTCTTCGCGCTCCAGACACCGAGTGCGCCAGCCTGCTTCGCCGACCTGCCCAGCATGGCCGCGCGCTATGTCGAGGCCATGCGCCAGGTCCAGCAACACGGTCCCTTTTGTCTCGGTGGCTGGTCGATGGGCGGTGTGGTGGCCCATGAAATGGCCTGCCAACTCGAGGATGCGGGTGAGGTCGTGGCCGAGCTGTGGCTGCTTGACGCGCGCCCGCCACAGCGGCTCGGCCTCGATGAGAACCTCGGGCAGGCCGAGCGCGTCGCGCTCTTCGCCCGCGACCTGGTTGGGCTGAGCGGGAGCGCCACGGAAACCCTGGTCGATGCCGTGCGCCGGCATGGCGACGAGGACGCGTTGGAGGTCGCCCTGGCGCACGCCAAGGCTCTCGACCTGGTACCCGCGGAGCTCGCGATGGCAGAGGTCCGAACGCGCTATGATCGCTATGGCGCCAACCTCACAGCCTTCAGCACCCATGCGCCTCGCCGCTACCCCGGCGCGTTGACCTTGGTGCGCGCCCGCGCACGTCTTCCGACCGATCCCGACGGCGATCGCGCGCTCGGCTGGGGCCGCTGGGCTGGCGGCGGCGTGACCACCCTCGAGCTCGGGACCGACCATTTCAGTCTGTTGCGCCGGCCCACGGTTGACCGCCTCGCCGCGGCACTGGCACCGCGGCTGGCGAGCCACAGAGCCGGCCATGCCGTCGCCTGAGGTGACGGAAGCAAAGCTGCCAGCGCACGCCGTACAGCGGCCCGGCGATGATCGCGGATTCGCTGTGTTCGCCGCGATCTGGTTTGGGCAAGTGGTCTCGACCCTGGGTTCGGGCATGACGGCCTTCGCCCTCGGCGTCGAGATTTTCCGAGACACGGGCTCGGTAACCCGCTTCGCCTTGATCGCCCTGGCGGTCGGCCTGCCCAACTTGATTCTCGGACCGGTCATCGGCGTACTCGCCGACCGCGCAGATCGCCGCTTGATCCTGATCCTGGCGAATGTCGGCTCGGCACTCGCCACTCTGATATTGGTGCTCTTGGTACGCGCCGGGCAAACCGCGCATTGGCCCATTTATCTCGTGATCGCGGCCAGCGCCGCGTGCGCGGCGTTTGTTTTCCCGACCTTCGCTGCCGCCACCACCTTGCTGGTGGGCAAGCAGCACTTCGGCCGCGCCAGCGGCATGAACCAGATGGGCAATGCCCTGGCGCAGATCGGCGCGCCGCTGCTCGGTGCCTTGCTGGTTGGTCCGATCGGCATCGAAGGCGTGGCGTTGATCGATGTGGCGAGCTTTTTATTCGCCGTCATCACCTTGTTTTTCGTCCGTCTTGCCGCGCCGCAGCCTTCGACCGAGGGTGATGACCGCGCGCGCGGCTGGCAGCACCAGGCGGCCTCGGGCTGGTCGTTCATCCGCGATCGGCCGGGCCTGCTGCGGCTTCTCGGCCTGTTCGCAGCGCTCAACTTCAGCGTCGGCATGGTGCAGGTTCTGATCACGCCGATGGTGCTGTCTTTCGCTTCGGTGCGCATGCTCGGCATGGTGCTCGCCATCGCCTCGAGCGGCATGCTGGTCGGCGGCATTTTAATGAGCGTCTGGGGCGGCGGGAAGCGCCACATGCCATTGATCCTCCTGGGTGCGCTCGGCCAAGGTCTGGTGCTCTTGCTCGGCGGCCTCGAGCCGAGCGCCACCCTGATTGCCACCGCAGCCTTCCTTTTTCTCTTTCTGTTTCCGATCCAGATCGGTTCGGCCCAGGCCATCTGGCTGGCCAAGGTACCGCCGGACCTCCAAGGCCGGGTCTTCGCCACCCGTCGCATGATCGCCTTCTCCACCTTGCCTCTGGCCCAGGCGTTGGCCGGCCCGCTGGCGGACGGCCTGTTCGAGCCGCTGCTCGCTCCGGGCGGCGTGCTCGCGGGTTCGGCCGGTCGGATCATCGGTGTCGGCCCCGGCCGCGGAATGGCCTTGATGCTGATCCTTCTCGGGGCCGGAATCGTGTCGACGGTCCTCGCCGGCTGGCGTTCACCCGCATTGCGCAACCTCGAAACCGACGTACCCGACGCGGTGCCGGGCGACGCGGCCCAGACGGCTCCGGAAGCGCCACGCGCCGAGAGCATGGCGGGCGCGGGCGGTGCGCTCACGCCCGCGTCCCGCTGGGCGCTTGCCACGTTTCTCCTGATCACCCTCGCCGCATCCCTCGCCACGCGACGTGCGCCACCGCCTCGCGGCCTCGATGCCCCGGCCGAGGCGGTGTCGGCCGCCCGCGCTTTCGCCCATGTCGAGGCCCTGTCCCAGCGTCCGCATCCGATCGGCAGCGCTGAGCACGAGCGGGTGCGTGACCATCTCGTGCAGGTGCTCGAGGAGCTTGGGCTCAGCGTCGAGGTCCAACGCGCAACCAGCGTTGCGCGTCATCTCGGCATGATTCAAGTGGCGACGGTAGAAAACGTCATCGCCCGCCACCGCGGCAGCGGAATGCCAGGATCTGTGCTGCTGGTTGCGCACTACGACACCGTGCCTGTCGCACCCGGCGCCGCCGACAATGGCGCCGCAGTCGCCGCTTTGCTCGAGACAGCCCGCGCCCTCGCAGCCGGCCCTCGCCGGGCACGCGATATCGTTTTCCTGCTCACCGACGCCGAAGAGACGGGTCTTCATGGCGCCCGAGCCTTCATCCGGGAGCACCCGCTGGCGCGTGACGTCGCCGTGGTCATCAACCTCGATGCACGCGGCTCGGGCGGACCGGTCTACCTGTTCCAGACCGGTGCCAGAAACGGCACGGTCATCCGCGGCTTCGCACGGGGCGCTGCCCGGCCCTTCGGGCACGCCCTGCTCGGACACCTGTTCCGGCTGCTACCCAACGACACCGATTTCTCGGTCTTTCTCGACGCTGGATACACCGGGCTCAACCTGGCCTTCATGGACGGACTCAGCCACTACCACAGCGCCCGCGACCGCCCCGCAGACCTATCCCTCAGCAGCCTCCAGCATCAGGCTGACCTGGCCTACGGTCTGGCGCGGACGTTCGCCGCTGCCGAAACCCTGGCTCCGGCCACAAGCGAGCGCGCGTACCTGAGCGTTCTCGGGCGCTTCGTCGTCCACTATCCACCTGCGCTGGCGCTGGGGAGCGGTGTCGCGGTCGCCCTGCTGCTGCTCCTGGTGCTCGCGCGCGGCCTCGCCCGCGGGCGACTTCGCGCCTTCCCATTGTGGCAAGGTTTTTTGGCCCTGTTCGGACAATGGGTGGCGATTCCCGTCGCCCTCACCCTGGTCTGGTTCGTGGTGCGCGATGTCGCCGGCCTGCCGCTCCACCTCGGCTCGACCGATGGCGCGGGCCGCTTCATGGCCGCCTTCGCCGTCCTCGCCTTCGCTGCCTTCGTTGCCGTGCACGCCTTCTGGCGCCGCATCGTACCTGCCGAGGCGCTGGCTGCTGGTGCCCTTTTGTGGTGGCTGGTGGCCGTGGTGCTCACCACCGGCGTCTGGCTGCCGGCGGTGAGCAACAGCCTCGCTGTCTGGCCCCTGGCGGGAGGTGTGCTCAGCCTGGCGGCCGTGCTGGAACGCGATCCCGACCGGCCGCCATCATTCGCGGCCCTGGCCGCACTCGCCGTCAGCAGCATCCCGAGCCTCTTGCTGGTCGTGCCGTTCATTGCCACTGCCTACGTCGGCCTCCAGGGCCTGCTCCAGATCGGCGGCGTGGTGCTCGCGCTGGCGGTCCTCACCGCCGGCTTACTGCTACCGCAAATCGACGCCATCGTGCCCCATCACCCGCTACGCCTGGCCGCCCTATGCGCGACTGCCGGCACTGTTCTGCTCGCTGCGGCCCTGCTCAAGGCCCATGGGGTGGCGGAAAGCTCGGTGCTCTATGTCTGGCACCCTGAGCCGGGGAGCCCGCGACAAGAGGCTGGCAACTGGTACAGCTTCGACCAGCGTCCCGATCGCTACTTGCGCGCCCTCGGTCTCAAAGCGGGTCTTCGCCAGCCTTTCGAACCCGTATTCCCGCTGATCCGCCGGTCCCTGCTCGCCGCCCCGGCACCACCGCTGCGCGCACCGCCGCCAACCTTGCGCCTGGTTGCTGTGCGTGCCGCGGGGAGATGGCTGGCAGCAGATGTTGACCTACCCAACCCGCCGAACAGCCGGGCCCGCGCCCTGTGGTTCGAGCCCGCCGGAGCCGTAAAGCGCGTGCGCCTCGACGACACCACCGTCGAGGTTGGCGCGACGCAAGGACCCACCATCATCCAGCAGCTCCCGCTCACAGGCCCGGCGACCCGGCTGCGCATCTTCTTTACCGGCAGTGGCCCGCTCCAGATCCACACCCTGCTCCAGATCGAAGGCCTACCACGGCTCGACGGCCTGCCATCCCGGCCGCCGGAGATCGACCCGCGGCCACTCTTCACGCTCATCCGCAGCGATGTCACCTTGCTGCGCCAAACCCTCGAGGTACCCGTGGATCGCGTGCGTGTCGCCCGCCACTCGGTGGCTGGCACCGAACGGGTACGCCCTTAAAGGCGATGGTGCACCGGCGTTGCAGCCGCCGCTACCGGCTCAGGAAGGTCTACCGAACAATCCCCACAGCGCACCAAATTGCCGTTCGCATCGTAGCCGAAGAACTCCATGATCCCGTCGGGCAAGGTTTTCGAGCACGGCCGCACCACCGACGTGCGGTTGCCAGCCAGATCATACCCGAAGCGCGTAGTCTCCATGCCCGTGTTGCGCGTCTCCGCGATCCGGCGCCGGCGAAGGTCATAGGCCGAGCCTACTACCCTGCCCTCGGCATCGGTCGCAGAAACCAGGTCACCCATCACGTCGTAGGCAAAGGTCATCGTGGCACCGAGGGGACGAACACCGGCCATGGTGTGGATCGACGGCGACAAAGCCCGTGGTCGAGGGAAGTTCTTCTCCGCCTGGGACGACTGGCTGGCCGGCTGCGACTGCAGCATATGACCGTGCCGTGGACAGAGCGCGAGCGTGAGAGCGCGAGCTGTCCGCGGGTGGCGTGCGCAGGGCGGTCGAATGCGAGAAAGGGAGAGCCTACGGGGTAGGGGAATCAG
>Ga0114931_10000838_pt1 | contig 38497 bp, 31 predicted proteins | sample 2SBtaG_FD_89579 | JGI IMG/M metagenome (GOLD analysis project Ga0114931, IMG submission 89579) | Deep subsurface microbial communities from Kolumbo volcano to uncover new lineages of life (NeLLi) - 2SBTROV14_V59a metaG | ecosystem: Environmental > Aquatic > Marine > Volcanic | place: Kolumbo... | reverse complement strand
GTTTTGCGGTTCGCCGCGGGCGGCCGGAGGTGCCACCGCGGAGCTGCGTCGCTCGCTCTCCCGGGGTGACACGGAGCCGCGTCGTTCCAGGCGTTGCGATTCCGCGCTCCGGCGCCCCCGCGGGCCGGACCGGTGGGCGGGCTGTGGCCGCGTCGACCGGGTCCGAGTGGCCATTGAACCTCGACGGGGCGTGGTCCGACGGCCGGTGGCGGCCGAACCGGATGACCCGCGCCGGTCGGGCTCCACCCTTCGGGGCGTCCCGTTCGTTGCCTGAGGGCTCAAACGGGACGGTGCGGGCGCGGCGCGGCGGCGGCCGGTCGTGATCTGCCCGTTGCGGGTCGTCGCCACTGTCCGGCGGTTCGGCGCGGGCCTGGCGGTGCTTCCGGCCGTACGGGTTGGAGCGACCCTCCGAGTGGGAGTGCGAACCCCCGCCCGGGTGGGAACGGCTCGGGCAACCGCGGATCGCGTTCGGTAGCCGGTCCGACGGACCGGGCCGACATCTCTGAAGGCATACCGCCGGTTGACGACCGCGCCGTGCAGGCCGCCGTTGACGAAGACCACCGTGGTGGCTCGTCCCACCGGGTAGTAATACGAGGAGGAGAACCCGAACCCGCCGAAATACGGATCGTAATAGAAGGGGTCGTAGAAGAACGGATCGTAGAACGGGTCGTACGCATACAGTCCCCACCGGAAGTGGTGTGGACGGTAACCGTACCCGTAGCCGTACGAACTCCCGAAGAAGAACCCGACCGACAGGCCCGATCCGTACCCGTACCCGGCGCCCCGGTAGTAGTAGGGGTCGTAGGCGTAGGGGGAGTACCCCCCGTAGTAGCTGCGATACCGGGCGCGATAGTCGACCTCGGATGCGACGTAGTAATCCTCGGTGTCGTAGTCGAAGCGGCTCCGGGCCATCGCGTTCACGAGGGACGTCAGTTCGTCCTCCGCGTTGCCCACCACCTCCAGGTCCCCGATGGTGCGGTAGTCCCAGTGCCCGTTCAGCGCGAAGGCGTCATAGGTGAACGGGTCTTCCGAGTAGGCCACGTACACCGTGCCGATACCGGGGGTGTCGCCGACCCGGAACGTGCCCCCGCGGACCCGGCCCTCGATCTCGTACCGCTTGCCCCCACGGACGTAGTCGTCCTGGCCGGGGTCGAGCGGGTACAACACCCGGATCCGACCTTCGGGGTCGGCGTTGAGCACCAGGACGTACCCATCGTATTCGGAACGGACGTAGACCTTCATCCGGTCGCCGTAGGCGACATGGTCGCCCTTGTTGGTCCAGACTTCGACGGGAGGATCGTTCTGCACGGCCACCGTGGTGGTCGTTGCGACGAGCGTGCTCAACAGGACGGCTGCGAACATTGGTGCCTCCAGGAACCCGTATCGAAACTTGGGAGGGAGCGGGAGCGTCGGCAACCCGCCCGAACCGGACCGGCCGGCCCGTGGGCCCTGAGCCGATCCGGACTCTCCACCCGGGGTAACAGCCAGTTGCGTGCCACGGCGTAACCCTTTGTTTTGTAACATGATAACAGTTTTTCGGGATGTCCGGTTCCGTCCTCTGGCCGGGACGCCTGTGTCCTGCGGGAGACACTGTTTCTTATTGCAACCCGTTCCGGCTGGAGGGTTCAGGGGGTACGAATCGAGGGATGACGTATATTGAACGGGCCGATTCTCCGCAGCCTCGACCTGCCCGCCCCCTATGACGTCATCCCGGGTTGATCAGCCGGCTCTTGCGACGGTCTCGCTGCTCGTGATCGCCGCGGTAGCCGGGGCTGCGGCGCTGTGGTATACGCGCCCGGTCATGGTGCCGTTCGTCCTGGCGGTGTTCATCGCCTATCTCGTGTCCCCGCTCGTGGATATCCTCCGCACCCGGTTCCGGGTTCCGCGGCAGGCCGCGGTGGCCCTGACGCTGCTGGTGGCGGCCCTGCTGCTGGTGCTGCTGGCCATGCTGGTCGTCACGTCGATGGCGGGTCTGTTGAGCCGGTTCGATCTTTACCAGGACCGGGTGATCGGGCTGGTCCAGAAGGCGACGGCGTTCGGAGACCGGTTCGGACTGGATCTGGGTCAGGAGGCCCTGGTCGAGGGCATTCGGGGTCTGCCGGTGTTGGCCTGGCTGCAACGGGGCGCAGGGACGGCCGTGGGTCTGGTGACGAGCGGGGTCCTCGTCCTGATCTTCGTCGTGTACCTGCTCCTCGGGCGACACCCCAACCAGTTGCGCTCGGGGATCTACGCCGAGATCGACAACAAGGTGCGTGGCTACCTGCTGATCAAGTTCATTACGTCGGCGACGACCGGGATCCTGACCGGGATCATCCTGGCGTTCCTCCGGCTGGACCTGGCGCTGGTGTTCGGCGTGATGGCCTTTCTCCTGAACTTCATTCCATCGATCGGGTCGGTGATTGCGACCCTGTTGCCGCTCCCGATCGCGCTCATTCAGTTCGATTCGGGCCTCACCATTGCCCTGGTCGTGTTGTTGCCCGGTGCGGTGCAGTTCACCATTGGCAATGTGGTGGAACCCCTGGTGATGGGAGAGGGACTCGATCTCCACCCGGTCGTCGTGCTGATGGCCTTGGTATTCTGGGGGCTCCTGTGGGGTCCGGTCGGCATGCTGCTCGCCGCCCCGATGACGGCGGTCCTGCGCATCGTGTTCGCCCGAATCGCGTTTACGCGACCGGTGGCCGATCTCATGGCCGGGCGGCTGCCCCGCGAGGGGTGGGTCACCGCGGAGACCTTGATTCCCGGGGTGGAGCCGGATTGACGGGCCACGCCGCCGCCCGCCCCCGCCTGCCTCTCGCTCCGGTCGTCGTCACCACGAACGCCCGTCCCCCCGCCGGCGTGCCGAAGGCAGCACCGGCCATCGGAAGTCCGGCGGACGCCCTCGCGGAGATTGCCACCTGGCCCGGGTATCACCCGACCCCGGTGTTGGCTCTGCCCGGCCTCGCGGCGGCGGTCGGGGTCGAAGCGGTGTGGGTGAAGCATGAAGCACCCCGGTTCGGCCAGGGAAGCTTCAAACCCCTCGGCGCGGGCCTGGCGGTCGCCCGGGTGGTGTCGCGTCACGTGGCGCAGGCCACCGGTCGACCCGGCGTGCGGTCCGTGGATCTGTTGACGGGCGGCTTCCGGGATGTGGCGGCGAATGTCGTGGTGGCGTGCGCGACCGATGGCAATCACGGTCGGGCGGTGGCCTGGGCCGCCCGGTTGTTCGGGGCCCGGGCCGTTGTGTTTCTGGCCTCGCACGTGAGTCCGGACCGGGAAGCGGCCATCGAAGCGCTGGGAGCCGAAGTGCGTCGAAGTACGGGCAACCACGATGAGGCGGTGCGGGAAGCGGCACGTTGGGCGGCCAGGAAGGGCTGGACGATGATTTCCGAGACCGGCAGCGCCGGGGATGACGCCATTCCCCGCGACATGTTGTCGGGGTATGCGGCGATAGCCGAGGAGCTGGCCGGGCAGTGGGACGGAGACGCCGGACCCAGCCACCTGCTGGTGCCGGTGGGTGTCGGTGGTCTGGCCGCCGGGCTGGTGGCATGGTTTGCCGGCCGGGACGGGAGCCAGACCCCCCGGATGATCGCCGTGGAAGCGTTGGAAGCCGATTGCCTGAGGCGCAGCCTGCTGGTGGGGCACCGGGTGACCGTCACGGGATCGCTCACGACGGTCATGGGCGGCCTTGCCGCCGGCGAGGTCTCGGCGGCCGCGTGGCCGTGGCTCCAGCACGGGGTGGATGCGGCCATCGGTCTGGGGGATGAAGCCGTAGTCCCCGCGCTGCGACTGCTGGCCGACGGGGCGTTCGGGGATCCGCCCCTGGAGGCCGGCGAGTCGGGTGGGGCGGCGCTCGCGGCCCTGCTCGCCGTGGCGGAGAATGAGGAGGATCGGACCCGGCTCGGTCTCGACGCCGGAGCCCGCGTCCTCGTGATCGTCACCGAGGGGGTTACCGATCCGGTCGTCTGGGAACGTCTCACCGGTCGCCCCCCGGCGGGCGATCGTGTTTTGTCCTGAGCGTCTGCCCGGTCAGCGGGGGACGGCGTCCAGCAAGGCCCGGACGCGTGGAACGAGACGCACGCGCCACGTGGACAGGTAGGTGGCCTGACGCATCTGGTCGGTGGTGGGTGGGCCCGGCCAACTGTTGACGGCCCCGTACAGCCGCTCCAGCCGGCTCCGCAGTTCCCGGAACGGTGGTCCCACGTCCCGGAGGGCGGCAGTCCGGTTCGGATCGGGGGAACCGGACAGGCTGTCGAGTCTCCGTTCCAATTCCATCAGGGAGTCGGCCAGCGGCCCCACCTCGGCCAGTTGGGCGCCGAGGTCGGTGAGCGCTTCCCGCCACGCGCGGCGCTCGGCGTCGGTCAGCTCGATCCGCGGGTCCTCGCCGACGTCGACACTCCGTTCCCAGGTTGCCCCATCCACGACGAGTCGGACGATGTAGGTACCGGGATCGACCCAGGGTCCGGACACGGCAGACCGGCCTTTCCCCGAAGGAACGGGGCTGGTGGCGTGCAGGTCCCAGATGACGCGATTGATGCCGGCGGCGGTCGTGGATGGGAGCGCGACCACGGTCCGTCCCCCGTGGTCCCGGATGGTCAGGGACAGGGCCGCGGAATCCGCGGGGTCGCGCAGGTAATAGTCGATGATCGCACCGGCCGGCGGGTTGGTTCCCCGGAAGATCATGTCGCCGGCGTGGGCTTTGGTGTTGGCGTAACGGATCATTGTGGCGGGTTCGACGGTGAACAGGTGCGCGCGCGCGGCCAGTACCTCAGGGGTCAGTTCCTGCAAGGCGTTGACCTGGTCGAGAATCCACGCTCCCCGGCCGTGAGTGCCAAGCACCAGGTCGTTGTCGCGGGGGTGGACGACCAGGTCATTGACCGGGACGTTCGGCATGTTGTTGCGCAACGGCACCCAGTGGAGGCCGGCGTCCACGCTGATGAACAGGCCGAATTCGGTGCCGAGGTAGAGCAACCGGGGGTTCCGCGGATCTTCGCGCAGCGTTCGCGCCACGCGATCGGGTGGGAGGTCGCCGACGATCGAGGTGCACCGGGTCGCGCGGTCGGTGCATCGGTAGACGTAGTTGGCGTAGTCGTCGTTCCGGTAGTTGTTGACGGTGACGTAGACCATGCCCCGCAGGTGGTGGGAGGGTTCGAGGCCCGCAATCCAGGCCATTGGGGGGAGGTCGGGCAGCCGGTCCGACGCATCGGTCCAGTGGGCGCCATCGTCGCCGGACACGCTGAACCGTCCGTCGTCGGTACCGGCGTACAGCACACCGGGCGTGAACCGGGATTCGGCGATGGCGGTGAGGGTGGGGAAGTACGGGATCCCGTCGTCCAGGGACGGGGTGGAGTCGTTGGCGCGCTGGCCCATGATGGTGAGGTTCCGGCGGTTGACGCCGGTCGTGAGGTCGCCGAGCGCGGTCCAGGTGTCTCCCCGGTCGGTGCTCTTCCACAGGACGTTGGTGCCGGCGTACAGCGTGTGCGGATCGTGGGAGGAGATCAGGAACGGCCCGTCCCAGTTGGCCGGGGCCATGGCGTTGCCGAGTTCGGGTTCGGGTGTTCCCGGGCCCCACGCATCCCAGTTCCGGCGGGCGGCGATCGCCCCCCGGGCGTTGTCCGGGCGTATCGCTTTCCGGGTTCGACTGACGAGATCGAACCGGGAGAGCCCGAGGTATTGGGACTCGACGTACAGGGTGCGGTGATCGGTGGTGTCTACCAGACTCAGGAACCCGTCTCCGCCCCCGGTGCGGAACCAGTCGTCGAAGAGGATCCCCTCCCGACGGAAGGTGGCGTTGGGGCCAGCCCAGCTGCCGTTGTCCTGGAGGCCGCCGTAGACCCGGTACGGGTCCCGCATATCGACGCTGATCCGGTAGAACTGACTCACCGGCAAGTCGGTGACGTACAGGAAGGTCTTGCCCCGGTCCCAGGAGATACCGAGCCCGCCGTCGTCACCCTTCATCACGTGCCGCGAATCGTGCGGATCGACCCAGAAGATGCGGTCGTCCCCGTGCGTCCGATGGGGAACCCGGCGGAACGTTCGGCCCCCGTCCTCCGAGACCGAGTAGGCGTTCATCATGTAGATCCGCTGGTCGTCGTTGGGATCGACGAGGGGTTGGGACGCGTACATGGGTCGGGGGTTCCAGTCGCTCATGTGCTGCCACGTTTCGCCTCGATCCTCCGAGCGATAGATGCCGGCGCGACGTTCGGTGTAGGCAGTGGACGCGTTGTACCGCCAGCCCTGTTCGAGGGAGATGTAGACGATGGCCGGGTTGCGGCGGTAGATGGAGATCCCGATGCGGCCATACTCGCCTGCGGGCAGACCGGTCGTGAGCCGATGCCAGGTGGTGCCCCCGTCGGTCGACTTCCACAGGGCGCTGCCGGGCCCGCCGCCGTGGAATCCGAACGGGCGGCGGCGGCGCTGGTAACTGGCGGCGTAGACGATGGCAGGGTTTTCCGGATCGAGGGCCACGTCCACCACGCCGGTGTTGTCGTCGACGGCGAGCACCCGGTCCCAGGTGGCGCCCCCGTCGGTCGAACGGTACAGGCCGCGTGCCGCGTTCGGTCCCCACAGATGACCCATCGCCGCGACGTAGACGACGTCGGGGTTGTCGGGGCGCAGGGCGATCCGGCCGATGTGGTGTGAATCCCGCAGACCCATGTGTTTCCACGTGCGGCCGCCGTCGATGGACTTGTACACGCCGTCTCCCCAGGACGATGACTGGCGGTTGGCGCGTTCGCCGGTTCCGACCCAGACCAGGGCCGTGTCGGTCTGGTGCACCGCGATTGCCCCGATGGAGTGGGTGCCCTGATTGGTGAACAGTGGCGTGAAGGTGACCCCGTTATTGGTCGTCTTCCACAACCCTCCCGTGGCCGTGGCGACGTAGAACGTGGCGGGATCGGCCTCGACCACGGCCAGGTCGACCACGCGACCGGAGGAGTTGGCGGGCCCGATCTCACGAAAGGTGAGGGCCTGCAGGGCCCGGGGCGATACGGTTTGGGCCACCGTTCCGGGGGGGAACAGGGCGAGAAGCAGGAGGGAGTACACGCGCATCGACCGGCCTCACCGAAGGGGGATTGCGAGAAGGTAGAGGTCCGTCCCGCGTGGGGGAAGCAACGTGCGGGGGTCCCGTTTCCATGGTACGTTCAGAACGGGAGTGCAGGATGAGACTTTTTCCGGGGTATACGGATGATGCCGGTCGCATATTGGGGGCTGCTGACCATCGGTCTGTTGGCGCAGGAACCGCCGGTGGTGTACGATGTCGCGTTCCCGAACATCGCGCACCACGAGGCGGAGATCACGGTGACCTTCGGCGGCGTCCCGCCGGGGACGCTCGAGGTCCGCATGAGCCGGTCGTCCCCGGGTCGGTATGCCCTCCACGAGTTTGCCAGGAACGTCTACCGGGTGCGGGCCGAGGACGGGGCGGGCCGGACCCTCCCGATCGCACGACCTGACCCGTATCAGTGGGATATCGCGGGACACGACGGGACGGTCGTGGTGCATTACACCCTCTTTGCCGACCGGGCAGGCGGGACCTACTCCCAGTTCGACCCGACCCACGCGCACATGAACATGCCGGCCACATTCATGTGGGCCCGCGGGTTTCGAGCCCGACCGATTGCCATCGCGTTTCACCCGCCGCGGGGATCGGGCTGGAAGGCGGCGACCCAGCTGGTTCCCACGGACCGTCCGATGGCCTTCACCGCACCCAACCTCGACTACTTCATGGACAGTCCCACCGAACTCAGCGATCACACGGTGCGGACCTGGTCGGTGCCGGCACCGGGGGGCGGGAGTTACGAGATGCGCCTCAGCGTCCACCACCTGGGTACGGACGCGGAGGTGGACGACTACGCTGCCATGGCGCGGCGGGTGGTGGCCGAGGAGATTGCGGTTTTCGGGGAACCGGCGCCGTACGATCACGGGACGTACACCTTCATTGCGGACTACCTGCCGTATGCCTCGGGGGATGGAATGGAGCACCGCAATTCCACCGTCCTCACGAGTCAGGCGTCGCTGGCGCGCAACGCGATGGGGCTGCTCGGCACCATCAGCCACGAATTCTTTCACTCATGGAACGTGGAGCGGATCCGGCCGAGCACTTTGGAACCCTTCGATTTCGAACGAGCGAATATGTCCCGGGAGCTGTGGTTCGCCGAGGGCTTCACAAGCTATTACACCCCCCTGTTCATTCGCCGGGCGGGGTTGAGCGACAACGCGCGATTCGCGCAGAGCTTCCAGGGCAGGCTCGACGCGGTGGTGAACGGTCCGGGCCGTCGGTTCTTCAGCCCGGTGGAGATGAGCATGCAGGCGCCGTTCGTGGATGCAGCGACGGCGATCGATCCGACCAACTTTGCCAACACGTTCATCTCCTACTACACCTGGGGCGCGATGGTAGGACTCAACCTCGATCTCACGTTGCGCACCACCCATGCGACGTCGCTCGATACGTTCATGCGGTTCGTGTGGCATCGGTTCGGGAAACCCGAAATGTCGTACGACGTCGACGGGCTTGAGCAGGCCCTCGCGGATTTCACCCACGATCCGGCGTTTGCACAGGAGTTCTTCGCCCGCTTTGTCCGGGGGCGTGAGGTTCCGGACTACGCGGCGTTGCTGGCGAAGGCGGGGTTTCTGGTCCGACGGCGCAACGCGGGTCAGGCGGTGCTCGGGGTTGCGCGCCTGGATTTCGACGAACGCGGCGCGGTGCTGCGTTCCGGCACGAGGATCGGCCTGCCCCTCTATGACGCCGGCCTCGACCGGGGAGATCGGTTGGTCCGCATCGACACTCAGGCCATGACCTCGCGGGACGCATTCGACCGGGCCATCCATGCCCACCGTCCCGGTGAGACCGTGACGATCGACTACGTCTCCCGCGGCGGAAAGGAGGAAACCGTCGTGGCCACCCTGATCGAAGATCCGCGCCTCGAGGTGGTCCCGTTTGAAACGGCCGGCCGGGAGGTCACGCCGGCCGTGCGGGCCTTCCGTGCGGACTGGTTGGGATCCCGGGCCGCGAACCGGGGTCGCACCGAGCGGGGGAGGACTCCATGAACGAGCGTCGGGCATTCCTGAAACGGGTCGGTGCCGGCGTGCTGGGTGCGGACGTCCTGGCCACCTTGCTGTCGATTCGAGAAGCCACCGCGGAGGAGATCGACGGCCTCGGCCTGTCCCGGCTGAAGGCGGACACCTTTGGGCAACTCCGCCGGGAGTATATGCTGAGCCCGAATGTGGTATACCTCAACCACGCGTCGATCGGGACGACGCCCCGGGCGGTTCATGAGGCGCGCGTGCGGTACCTCGATGTGTGCGAGTCGAACCCGTGGCTCTACATGTGGGGCGGTGCGTGGGAGGAACCTCGCGAGAGTGTGCGCCAACGAGCCGCAGCGATCCTCGGTGTCCCCCCCGAGACCACGGCGATTACTCATAACACCACGGAAGCCTTCAACGTGCTGGCCAACGGGCTACCGCTGGGAACCGGGGACGAGGTGGTCTTCAGTTCGTTGAACCATACCGGAGCCAGCGCCCCGTTCTTTCACGCTGCCCGTCGGCGGGGTTTTACGGTGACGCGCTTCCAGTTCCCTGTGGCGGACGTGCCGACCATGTCGGCGAGCGACGTGGTGGATGCCTACGCCGCGAACGTCACGTCGCGAACCCGGTTGCTGGTCTTCCCCGCCATCGACAACATGGTGGGGATTCGCCACCCGGTGCGGGACCTGACCGCGATGGCCCGCGCCCGCCGGGTGGATTGGGTGGCGGTCGACGGAGCCCAGTCGGTCGGCATGCTGCCGGTCCATGCAGGGATGCTGGGTGTCGACGTGTACGCGACCAGTCCCCACAAGTGGCTGCAGGCGCCGAAGGGTCTGGGGCTGGCCAGCTTTTCCCCGGCGATCCAGGAGGTGCTGGAGCCGATGTGGGTGACGTGGGGCCAGAACCGGTGGAAGGCGACGGCCCGCAAGTATGAGGACTACGGCACGCGCAACTTTGCGGAAACGCTGGCGTTGGGTGACGCGATCGATTTCCAGTCCGGGATTCGCGGCGAAGAACGCGAGACGCGGCTTCGGGCCCTGTGGGCGCATACCCGGGAACGGGCCCTCGCTCACGAAGCCACGGCCTGGGCGTCGCCCCACGACTGGTCCCTGGGGACGTCGTTGTATTCGGTAGCGCTTCGTCGGGCCGATCCGGTCCGGTTTGCGCGCGAGGCGTATGAACGACACGGAATCGTGTTTCGACCGTTCAATACGCAAGGTCTGAAATCGGTGCGGCTCTCGCCGAACGTCATCAGCTCCGAGGACGATATCGACCGGGTGTTTGCCTTGCTGTAGGGGCGGCGAATCCTAGCGCCGTTCGTCTCGGAGCACCTCCTCCAGTCCGCCGAGCAGAACGTCGATCCGGTCGGGATCGGCGTTGTAGCCCATCAGTCCTACCCGCCAGGCCCGGCCCTTGAGCGGGCCGAATCCCGCCGCGATCTCGATGCCCATCTCCAGGAGTCGGGACCGGACACGGTGATCGTCCACCCCATCCGGAATGTTGACCACGTTCAGCATCGGGAGCCGGTGAGCGGCCGGCGTGAACAGGGAGAGGCCGAGGCGGTCGAGTCCGGAGACGAAGTGGGCGTGAGCGGCCTGGTGGCGGGCAAAGCGTTCGTCGAGGCCCTCGTCGTGGATCAACTGCAGGGCCCGGTGGAACGCGTACAGACTGGCCACCGGGGCGGTGTGGTGAAAGGCTCGGGTGTGGGTGCCGGAACCGTCCCCCCAGTAGGCGAACAACAGGTCGAGATCGAAATACCAGGTGGTCATGGGGTGTTGCCGGGCCGCCCGGGTGGCCATCGCCCGCGGGCCGAACGTGACCGGTCCCAGCCCCGGTGGCGCGCCGATACATTTCTGCGAACACGATCCCGCCGCGTCGATGCCCCAGGCGTCCACCTCGACCGGCACGCCTCCGAGGGAGGTGACGCAGTCGATGGCGATCAGCGCATCGTGTTCGTGGGCAATGGCGGCGATCTCCTCGACCGGCTGCCACGCCCCCGTGGAGGTCTCGGCGTGGACCAGGGCCACGAGCCGCGCCGGGCCTCGGCGCAGCTCCTCCTCGATGCGACCGGGATCGATGACCTCTCCCAGCGGCGCCTCTACCAGTCGCACCGTGGCGCCCGCCCGGCGGGCCATTTCGGCCAGGCGCTGGCCGAAGTAGCCGATGACGCCGACGATGGCCTCGTCGCCGGGTTCGAGGAGGTTGAGCATGATCGTTTCGAGGCCCGCGCTTCCCGTGGCCGACATCGGGATCGTGTGGTGGTTTGTGGTCTGAAACAGTCCCCGCAACGCCTCCATGGTCTCGTCCATGAGGCTCGTGAAGAACGGGTCGAGGTGACCGACCATCGGTTCGGCGAGAGCCCGGGTGACCTCGGGTGGCGGGTTGGATGGGCCGGGGCCGGTGAGAAGACGCTGCGGCGCAGGCATGAAAACCCCCGGAGAATAGTGACGTTGGTAGTCCGGCCGGGAATCCTATAGAATACCTCTGCGAACGCCAAGGCTCCCGGAGGCGCGATGCTCCCGATCGATCCGACCCGGCGTCCCGAGTTGGGGGACGACGATTTGGCGGTCCGACCCCTGACCCGGGCGGAGACGATCCCCTCTGCCTGGTATACGGACCCCCGATTCCACGCGCTCGACGCGCAGGCAGTGTTCCGCACCACGTGGCAGGCAGTGGGGCACGCGGCCGAAGCGGCCGAACCCGGCGCGCACTTCGTGGCCGAGCGCGCGGGTGATCCCCTGCTTCTGGTTCGGGGAGACGACAGGGTGCTGCGGGGGTTTTACAACGTCTGTCGGCACCGCGGCGGTCCCCTGGCGACCGGACCGGGATGCAGCCGCGCCCTGCGCTGCGGGTACCACGGCTGGACCTATGCGCTCGACGGGACCCTGCGGGGGGTGCCGCACTTCGACCGGGTGGAGCTGTTCGACCGGCGAAGCTACGGATTGGCCCCGGTGCCGGTGGAGGAGTGGAACGGGTTGATCTTCGTCCATCTGGGGGAACCGGACGCGGGCCCGGGGGTCAGGTTCGCGGATATTCCCACCCGGATTGCTCCAACCGACCTGACGGCGCTCGGCTTCGCGCGCCGGGTGAGCTACGACGTCGGGTGCAACTGGAAGGTGTACGTCGATAACTACCTTGAGGCGTACCACGTCCCGTTTGTCCATCCGGAGTTGTTCAAGCTGTACGACTTCCCGCAGTACACGACGGAGGTGGCGGGAGAGTACTCGGTCCAGTCGTCGCCGCTGACCCCGGAGGAGAATCTGCATTCGTCGGGTGGTGGGGACGCCTGGTATTTCTTCCTCTTTCCCAATCTCATGCTCAACATCCTTCCGGGTCGCCTGCAGACGAACCTGGTCCTGCCGACCGGGCCCGAGTCGTGCCGGGTGGTGTTCGACTACTTCTATGCCGATGGAGAATCCCCCCGGGCCCGGCGATTGATCGACGCGGACGTCGCATTCAGTGACGAGGTGCAGCAGGAAGACATCAGGATCTGCGAGCACGTGCAGCGGGGGCTTCGCTCCAGGGCCTACGATCGGGGGCGGTTTTCGGTGGATCAGGAGGTGGCGGTCCACCACTTCCAGGACCTCCTCCGGGAGCGGTATGGGCGCTGGAAGGCGGAAACGGGCTAAACTTTCGGGGAAGCCCGGCCGATAATGAGGAAAGCCGAGGTCTGTCCACTGAGGAGGTGCCGGTGAGTACCGAGGCTCTGTCCAATGCGTTGGCCGGGATGCGTCGCTTCTCGCGCCGGTTCGACAAGGCGGCCGAAGAGGTGACCCGTGCGGGTCTGGAGGAGTTTTCCGGATTCGACGCGGTCGCCGCGGATGGGTCGCGTCCTTCGAGTGGTCCGGTGTCCGTCGGAACGGACGGGGGAGACCGTCTGCTCGACGGGATGATGAACATGCTGATCGCCCAGCGCATGTTCATGGCGTCCGTGCGGGCCGCCCGGGTTGCCGATCAGATGTTGGGGGAGGCAGTGGAGCTGGGCGAGGAATCCTCCGGCTGACACGGCTCTCCCGATATTCCTCAGGTCGGCTGATCGGTGGGCCGGATGAGGATTTCATTCACATTGACATGCGGCGGCTGAGACGCGGCGTACACCACGGCCCGCGCGACGTCGTCTGCGGCCAGCGGCGTCCGTCCTTCCCAGTGGTCCTGGAATCGCTGGCGGGTGGCCGGATCGGGAATGTGGTCCTGCAGTTCAGTGGCGACGACCCCCGGCTCGATGTCCGTGACCCGAATGCCGTCGCCGGCGGACAGTTCGAGGCGCAATCCGTCGGAGATGGCCCGCACCGCGAACTTGGTGGCTGAGTAAATCACGCCGGCCGGCAGGGGACGCCGGCCGGCGACCGACGACACGTTGATGATGTGGCCCCGTTTCCGATCGAGCATATCGGGCAGGACGGCGGCGATAGCGTACAGCACCCCCCGGATGTTCACGTCGATCATCCAGTCCCAGTCGTCGATCCGCCGGTCGCGGATCGGGGAAAGGGGCATCACCCCGGCGTTGTTGACGAGGAAGTCGACCGGTCCGAACGTCTCGTGGGCCCGGTCCACCGTGGCCTGGACCGATCCCCGGTCCGTCACGTCGGTCGGCACCCCGAGCGCGATACCGCCCGCAGCGACGATCGCCGCCCGCAGGGCGTCGAGACGGTCCTCCCGTCGGGCGGCCAGGACAACCCGGGCACCGGCTGCTGCGAGTTGCCGGGCGACGGCACTGCCGATGCCCGATGAAGCACCGGTGACGATGGCGACGGCCTGGTCCAGCGTTTCCATGAGTGGGCTCGATTCGGGTTGGCGATGGTGGCTCTGATGCCGAGGGGCTTTATAGTAGATTTCAGGAGTCCTGAAGGGAATGGAGATCATGCCACGCCTGCCGTTTGAACAGCTTCCCGATTCCGCCCGTATCCGGGTCTTTGCCGGTGATCGCCCGCTGGCCCCCCGGGAGGCGGACCGCCTGCTGGCGGTGACCGACACGTTTCTTGACCAGTGGGCGGCGCACGGCGTCGCGCTCCGCGGTTCGGCCCAACTCCTGTACGACCGGTTTCTCGTGGTAGCGGTCGATGAGGCGGCAGCCGGGGTATCGGGCTGTTCCATCGATGCCCTGACCCGGCAGCTGAAGGGGCTCGAGACCGAGCTGGGAGTGTCGCTGCTCGACCACGGGCCGGTACTCTTCCGGGACGGCAAGTCGATTGCGCGGGTGACGCGCCGCGAGTTCGAGGACCTGGTTTCGAAGGGACGGGTGAGTCCGGACACCTGTGTATTCGATACCACGGTCCGGACCCTTGCCGACGTGCGCTCGGGGCGCTGGGAGGGTCCCGCCCGCCTCGCGTGGCACGGGCGGGCGTTTTTCGAGGCGTGACGGGTCCGGCTCGGCCCTGAACGTCCGGGTGGAGTCGGCTTGACTCGGTGCTCGGGCGACGGGACTATCCCCCGGTCCATCCCCCGGCGGAACTCGCGCCTATGAGTGTAGTCCTCGCTCGCCTCCTCGTCACCGCGGTTGCCACCTACGCGGCCATCGGTTTGGTCGTGGCCATCCCCTTCGTGTCCCGCGGCGTCAACCGGATCGATCCGGACGCCCGCGAGGGTACCTGGGGGTTCCGCCTGCTGATGATCCCCGGGACGGTGACGTTCTGGCCCTTGTTGCTCCGCCGGTGGTGGACCGGGGCCCCGCCTCCTGACGAACGTTCACCCCATCGGGGGGGAAGCGGACCGTGATCCGGCCCCTGCGGACGGCTCACCGCCGCCTGATGCTGGTCATGGTCGTCGTCATCCCGGTCGTGCTGATCTCGGGCCTGATGGTTCGTCGACCGATTACGACCCTGGACTCCCTGCCCGGGCCGGCGGCGCCTGCGCCCCCCGGTCGGCCCGGGCTGCGGGTTCCGGTGGAACTCGCCGGGCACGCGCTCTCGCTCCGGGTTTACACCGGGTCCGACGAAGAGCCGGTGGCCATCACGCTGATCCCCCGGTCCGAGGGCAAGAACCGGGCGCCATCGCTCGCCCCGGACGTGTTGCTGTACTGGAGTCCGGTGTACCCGTCCGATGACGAGTGGCTCGGCTCGGCCCGGTTCATCGGACCGTTCGATGCCACGGAGGCGGCCACCTTCATGCTCACCGGTGGCGCGTTCCGGGGTCCGGGGTTCCTGGTGGCCTACAGCCTGGCGCACCGGGAATGGCTCGACGCGGCCCCGGTGTCGGCCGGACGGGAGGGGAACTGATGGGCCATCCCTATGGAGCGGTCGGCTGGAACCGGCAGAAACGGATCTACGACGGAATTCTCGGGGCCGGCGTGGTGCTCTACCTCGGGACGTTCATCGGGGTCGACCTGTGGATTCGGCCCGAGGGCACCATCTAGACGGCGTTGATCCGTGGCTTCGGTACCGCAGCGCTCCTCCTTCTTCACGTGGTGCTCTGCATCGGTCCCCTGAGCCGGCTGAATCGGCAGTTCCTCCCACTCCTCTACAATCGCCGTCACCTGGGTGTGACCACGTTCGGCCTGGCGCTGGTCCACGGGGTGTTCGCCATCATCCAGTTTCACGCCGAGGGGGATCTGAACCCCCTGGTGAGCGTGCTCACGGCCAATCCCCGGTTTGACAGCCTGAGCCAGTTCCCGTTCCAGCCTCTGGGGCTGGCCGCGCTGTTTATCCTCTTTGTCATGGCCGCCACCAGCCACGATTTCTGGCTGACCAACCTCACCGCTCCGGTCTGGAAGGCGATTCACATGGCGGTGTACGGGGCCTATGGACTGTTGGTGGTCCATGTGACCCTGGGTGTGCTCCAGGCTGAAACCAGCCCGCTCCTGGCCGGGTCCCTGGCTCTGGGGGCGGCCGTCGTCCTGGGTCTCCATCTCGCGGCCGGCTGGCGGGAACAGCGCCGGGACCGGGATCTCGAGGCCGGGGACGACGGCCGGGTGGACGTCGGAGCGGTGGACGACATTCCCGATCTGGGGGCGATGGTGGCCACGGTGGGGGGCGAGCGGGTGGCGGTCTTCCGTTACGGCGGTCGAGTGTCCTGCGTGTCCAACGTTTGCCAGCATCAGAACGGACCCCTCGGGGAGGGACGAATCATCGACGGGTACATCACCTGCCCCTGGCACGGATACCAGTACTGCCCGGCGAACGGTCGGTCGCCGGAGCCATTCACGGAGCGGATCCCCACGTTCCGGGTAGAGATCAGGGCCGGGCGGGTGCTGGTGGATCCCCGGCCCCTTCCGGCTGGAACCCCAGTGCCGCCGGCAACGTTCGGGGAAGGAACAGGGGATGGCTGAGCCCGGGTTCTACATCGGTTACCTTCCCGCCGCCCCCCCGGCCACGGCCCGGTTCATACGCCGGATTGTGGTCGGTCTTCTGGTTTCCGGGCCGGTACTGGCGAGCCTGTGGGTCGGGGCGCAGGGACGGTTTTCCGACGGGGTGTTCGAGTTCGGGACTCCACGCCGGCTGAGTGGGCGTCTCGAGCCGAAGCCCGCGCCATCGCTCGTGGTGTCCCGGCCGGGCGATGGGGTGAGCCGATACCTGCTGGTCAGTGAGGGGAAGCACGGGGCGTCGGATCTGCTGGAACGCTGGGCGGGGAAGCGGGTCAGCCTCCGGGGGACCCTCATTTTCCTCCACCGGCACACGATGGTGGAGGTGGTCGCCGGGTCGATCGAGAACTGGCATGGCCTGGATCCCGGCCCCGGCCCCGGGGTGGAGGAATTGGGCGAGGTGACGCTCACCGGTGAAATCGTGGACGCGAAGTGTTATTACGGGGTCATGAAACCCGGCAATCTGAAGCCCCACCGGGCCTGCGCGGCCCGTTGCATAAGCGGCGGCGTGCCGCCAATCTTGGTGGTCCGGGATCGGAGCGGCCACGCACGGCACCTGCTCCTGGTGGGGAAAAACGGGGAGCCGGTCAACGCGGAGGTATTGGCAATGGTGGCCGAACCGGTCCAAATCACGGGTGAGCTGGAGCGCACGGGAGGCCTGCTGGTCCTCCGGACGGATCCGGCGGGGTACCGACGCGTTCCATGACCCCTTCCGCTTCGTCCGCGGCCCGCCCCGCCGAACGGACGGTGGATATCTCCGGGTACCCGCGTTATCGCGACTACCTGCCCACCTACGAGACCTCTTCGGGACGCTACAGCCTGCGGTTTGCCCGTACGGCCGCCGACCTCGATGAAGTGCTCCGGCTGCGGTTCCAGGTGTTCAACCTGGAGTTGGGGGAGGGGCTGGATGACTCGTACCGCACCGGCCGGGATACCGACGTCCTCGACCCCTTCTTCCATCACCTCATGATCATGTCCCGGGAGACGGGGGAGATCGTCGGCACCTATCGGGTGCAGACCGCGGAGATGGCGCATGACGGCCTCGGGTTCTATTCGGCCGGGGAGTTCCGGCTCGAAGCGATCCCGGAGTCGGTGCTGGATGCCTCCGTGGAGATCGGCCGGGCGTGTGTGGCCAGTGACCATCGGAACGGCCGGGTGCTCCATCTGCTGTGGAAAGGGCTCGCCGCCTACCTGAGCTGGAACCGGAAACGATTCCTGTTCGGGTGTTGCTCCCTGCCTACGCTCGACCCCGCCGTGGCGCGCGCGGCGCACCGGCACCTCGTCGAGAATGATCATATGCATCCGTCCTTGCTGGTCGAGCCACAGCCCACGGCAGTGTGCGGGGCCGCCCCGGTCGGCGAGGCAAGGGTGCCCGAGCTTCCTGCCCTCTTTCTCAGCTATCTCCGCCTGGGCGCGCGGGTCTGCGGCCCACCGGCCATCGACGGTCTGTTCAAGACCACGGATTTCCTGGTGATGCTGGACTGCGACGAACTGGATCCGCGGGTGCACCGCACCTTTTTCCCGGCCGCGGTCCAGGAGGGAGCGCTCCCGGCCACGTGACGGGTACATCGGTCGGCTCCCGGGAACTTGCCTCCCAGGCCCCGGGGGCCCAATGGAGCAGTCGCGTGGGTGCGGCGATCCGGATCGGACGTCGGCTGACGTTGATACTCCTGTGGACCGGGGTCAGCGCGCTGGCGTGGATGCTCGGGACCGTGATCCTGTGGCCGGTCGCGACCTGGCGCCACCGTTGGCGACGGGCGATGGTCCGGCGGTGGGCCCGGGGCATCTGTCGGGTGATCGGGATGGCGGTCCGGGTTACGGGTCGGCCGCCGGCTCGCCCGTTTCTCCTCGTGGCCAACCATCTGAGCTACGTGGATATCGTGCTGCTGGCCGGTGAGCTGGGATGCGGATTCGTGTCCAAGCGCGAGGTACGGTTCTGGCCGGGGCTCGGCACTCTGGCGCGTTTGGTGGGTACGGTGTTCGTGGACCGCGACCGCAAGCGTGATGCGCTGCGTGCCTTGAGCGCCATCGAAGATCGGCTGCGTCGGGGCGACGGTCTGGTCCTGTTCCCCGAAGGAACCAGTACCCGAGGGGACGACGTTTACCTGATGCGGCCCGCTCTCCTGGATCACGCGGCTCGCACCGGCCTTCCGGTTGCCTACGCGGCGGTGCGATACGACACGGGTGATCCGGGCCGTCCCGCATCCACGACGGTGTGCTGGTGGGGCGACGCCCCCTTTGGAGCCCATCTGGTTGCCTTGTGTGGGCTGGACGGGTTCACCGGAGAGATACACTTTGGTGACGTGCCCATCGTGGAGCGGGATCGCAAACGGCTTGCGCAACAGTTGCAAAAAGCGATCGCGGATTGTTTCTGTCCGATACCATGACCAAACCGATGATTGAGACTCTCGTTACGGCCAACGCCGCGTTCATCCGTCAGGGTCTGACGATGCTCGATGGGTTGACGCCGGCCCAGTACCGCGGTCAGTCCCCCGCCGGCCTGGACTCGGCGGGTGCGCATCTCCGGCATGTGCTCGATCACTATCTGACCTTCCTCGATGGCGTGGAGACGGGTCGGGTGGATTACGACGCCCGCCCGCGCGATGGAACGGTCGAGACCGAACCCGATCGGGCCCGGACGGTGGGACGCGAGACCATCGAGCGTCTCGAAGCCCTCGGACGGGCGACGCCCGACCGGGCGCTGGAGGTCCGCATGGATTGCGGCGGCGGGACCTCGCCGCTCTGGGTGGGCTCCTCGGTCGGCCGGGAACTGCAGTTTCTGGTCAGTCACACCGTGCACCATTACGCTCTGATCAAGAGCGGACTGGCCGACGCCGGCGTCGAGCTTCCCGAAGAGTTCGGCGTAGCGCCGTCCACCCTGGCCTTCCGATCCGGCGCGTGTGCACGCTGAGCTGGTCTCCTGGCCCGGATGGCTACCAGGTCTTTTTCAATCGCGATGAACAACGGACCCGTCCGAGAGCCGCCCCGCCCGAGGAGCGACTCTCGGACGGGGTCCGCTACCTCGCTCCCGAGGATCGACCGGGCGGCGGTACCTGGATCGCGGTGAACGAGGCCGGGATCACGATCTGTCTCCTCAACCGATACGATGATGGGGCCCGCGCCCCCGACCCCGACCGGGAGAGTCGGGGCGGCATAGTGACGAGTGTGGCTGGCGCAACATCCATGGACCAGCTGATCGAGGGTCTGGCTCGCCTGCCGTGGGACCGGTACGCGCCGTGTACCGTGTTCGCATTCGACGGCGGAGCGCAGGTTCGGTCCTGGAGATGGGCGGTGTCCGGTCGACTCGATACCGCGACGCGGGTGACCGCCGGGTTCCTGGCCTCGAGTTCCGCTGTGGACGGTGCGGCGGTGGTCGATGGCCGACGACGACAGTTCGGCACCGTGCACGATCCGGCCACGCTCGTGCGCCTTCACGCGAGCCATCACCCGGAGCGGGGAGCGCGGTCGGTGTGCATGCATCGTCCCGACGCGCACACGGTGGCCTTCTGTCGCGTGTCGGTCACCGGGACCGGGGTGCAACTCACCTATGTGGACGGGGCCCCCTGCTCGGGCGTTGCACCGCAGGTGTACCGTCTCGGCCGGAGCGGCCCGCGTTGACCGACCCGTCCCCGCCGCGGCGCCACTGGCGCCGCTGGGTTCTGCTTGTCTACATCCTGCTGGTTGGGGTCTCGCATCTGGTGCGGGCACGGCGGAGGGTGGAGCCGACTCCACGCGAGGGCGAAACGGTCCAGCTGGTGCAGCCGGTCCGGGGGGATGCGGTCGTCGACGGCGTCGTTCAGCTGGCATTCAGGGACGATCACCCACCCCTCCCCGATTCGGCCCGTCCAGTAGTGGTGCTGGCACACGGCAGCCCCGGGGACAATGGAGCATTCTGGCGGCTCGCTCCGGCCCTGGGCGAGCGATTCCGGGTCATCGCCCCCGATCTTCCCGGCTTCGGCGCTTCGTCCCACCGCATTCCGGACTACTCGTTTCGGGCGCACGCGCGGTACCTGCTGGAACTGCTCGATTCCCTCGGCATTGAACGGGCGCACCTGGTGGGATTCAGCATGGGTGGGGGCGTGGTACTCAACATGTATGATCTGGCCCCGGAGCGGGTCAGCTCGGTGGTGTTGCTGTCGGCCATTGGCGTGCAGGAACTGGAGTTGATGGGGGACTATCAGCTCAATCACGCCGTCCACGGACTCCAACTCGCCGGCCTGTGGCTCCTCCGCGAAGCGACCCCGCACATGGGACTGCTGGACGACGGGGGGTTGAGCTACGAGTACGCGCGGAACTTCTTCGATTCCGACCAGCGTCCGTTGCGTCACATCCTGGAGCGGTTCAGGCCACCGATGCTGATCATTCACGGTGACAAGGATCCGCTCGTCCCACCTCCCGCGGCGGTCGAACATCACCGCATCGTGCCCCAGAGCGAACTGCGCATGCTCGACGGCAACCATTTCATGACGTTCCTGCAGCCGGACCGGATTGCCCCGTTACTGACCGACTGGGTCGAACGGGTGGAAGCCGGCCAGGCGCTCACTCGTACGCAGGCGCCGCCGGATCGGGTGGCGCGGGCCGAGGTGCCCTTCGATCCGCGGTCGGTGCCGCCCGCCGAGGGCTTTTCGCTCGCGGTCCTCATGGTGTTGATTGCGGGTGCCACGCTGGTAAGCGAAGACCTCACCGCGATCGGGACGGGGCTCATGGTGGCCCGAGGGACGATCCCGTTCTGGTGGGGCACCGCCGCCTGTTTTTTCGGCATCACCCTGGGAGACATGATGCTGTTTTTTGCAGGGCGGTGGATCGGGCGGCCGGCGCTGCGGCTCGCGCCGTTTCGATGGTTTGTTTCCGAAGGAGAAGTGGAACGCAGCTCCGCCTGGTTCCGGAAACGGGGTGGCGCGTTCGTCCTGGCCAGCCGGTTTACCCCTGGAACCCGGACCGCCACCTACTTCGCCTCGGGCATGCTCCACACCAGCTTCTGGTGGTTTGCCTTTTACTTCATCGTGGCCGGCGTGTTGTGGACGCCCCTTTTGGTGGGCTTGAGTGCCGCCTTCGGTGCGCAGATGGCGGACCGACTGGTGTATTTCGAGGAGCACGCACTGGCGTTCCTCCTCGTCATGGCGTTGGTGGTGCTCGTGGTGCTCAAGCTCGGCGTACCGATGCTGACGCATCGGGGACGCCGTCTGCTCCGGGCCCGCTGGTGGCGAATGCGCCGCTGGGAGTGCTGGCCGCCGGTGGTCTTCTATCCTCCGGTCGTCGCGTACGTGCTGGGTCTGGGCCTCCGGCACCGGTCGCTGACGCTCTTCACCGCGGCCAATCCGGCCATGCCGCTCGGCGGATTCGTGGGGGAGTCCAAGTCGACCATTCTCGCGGCCCTGGATCGGGGTGCGCCGGGAACGGTGGCGGCAACCCTCGCGGTAGATCCCCGGGACCCACCGGACCGGCGGGTGGCCGCCGTTCGCGCATTCATGGAGGAACGGGGCCTCACCCTGCCGGTGGTGGTGAAACCGGACGTGGGCGAGCGGGGGCGGGGGGTCTGCATTGTGCGAGAACCCGCGGCACTCGAAAAGGCGCTGCGATCCATCGAGGAGTTGACACTGGTGCAGGAATACGTCGGGGGGCATGAGTACGGCGTGTTCTACTACCGACGGCCGGAGGAACCGCACGGGCGTGTCTGCTCGATCACCGACAAGCGGCCGCTGGCAGTGACGGGGGATGGGCACCGGTCCCTGGAGCGCCTGATCCTCGATGACCCCCGGGCGGTCCTGTCGGCGCGCCAACTGTTCCGCCGTCTGGCGTCACGGTTGGTCGAGATCCCCGCCGCCGGAGAGGAAGTGGTGCTGGTGGAGATCGGGACCCACGCCCGGGGCGCCCGGTTTGTTAACGGATGGGCGTTGCGGAGCGAGGCACTGGAACGCGCCGTCGATCACCTGGCGCAGGGGTATTCCGGGTTCCACTTTGGTCGGTTCGACCTCCGGGTCCCCGACGAAGCGGCGTTGAGGGACGGCCGCGACCTTCGGGTGATCGAGTTGAACGGCGTGACGTCGGAAGCGACCCACATTTACGACCCCGACACGCCGCTCCGGGAAGCGTATCGTACGCTCTTCGCGCAGTGGCGTCTGGCGTTTGAGATCGGGGCGGCCAATCGGGCACGCGGAGCCCCGGTCGCGTCGCTTGGCGAGCTGATGGTGGCCCTGTTCCATCGGGTACGCCGACCATCGCGGGGTTGACGACAGATCCGGTCCGGACCACTCTCCCTGACACTCCAGCGGAACCGGTGCCGATGCGAAAAACCGCGGTCGCAGATTGGAAGACCCTTGCCGTCGGGCAGCCGACCCACGCCCTGGTCGGCGAGGTGGATCTCGTGGTGATCCGCTATGACGATACGGTGTCGGTCCTGTACGGACGGTGTCTCCACCGCGGGGCCCTGCTGGCCGACGGTGTGGTCCGGGGACGGAACCTGATCTGCGGGCTCCACGGATGGGACTACCGGGTCGAGACGGGCGTCAGCGAATACACCAATTCGGAATGCCTCGAAAAGTTCTCGTCCTGGATCGAGGACGGGCAGGTGCTGGTGGATGCGGACGAGATTGCGGCGTGGGAGCGCGCGCACCCGCAACCGTGGGATCGGTCCGCCTACCAGGGTGCGTGGCAGGATCCTCACGGGACGCGGGAGGAGCCTGATACGGGGTATATCCACCGACTCGCCACCCGCGGGCTGAGCGACGGAGCCCACGGAGCGGTCTCGGCGATGGGTGTACCGGCACCGGAACTGCCGCGCTGGGACGATCTGCAGTTGCTGACGGCCCAGCTTGCGACCCTGCCCGAACTCGACGACGTCCCCGTCGACACGAGCCTTATCCTCGGCCCCCGCGCCGAGCGACCGTTGCATTTCGATATCCCGCTCTTCGTCCCGGACATGAGCTTCGGTGCGCTCTCCCAGGAGGCGAAGGTGGCGCTGGCCCGAGGGGCAGACCGGGCGGGAACCGGCATCTGTTCCGGTGAAGGCGGCATGCTGCCCGAGGAACAGGCCGAGAACCGGCGGTACCTGTACGAACTGGCCTCGGCCCGATTCGGTTTTTCCTGGGACAAGGTTGCGAAGGTGCAGGCGTTCCACTTCAAGGGAGGGCAGGGGGCCAAGACGGGGACCGGAGGACACCTGCCGGGGGACAAGGTTCGAGGAAAGATCGCCGAGGTACGTGGGCTCGAGGAGGGTGAACCGGCGGTTTCACCGCCCCGGTTCCCGGACTGGACGAACGAAAGCGACTACCGCGACTTCGCCACCCAGGTGCGTGAACGGACCGGTGGCATTCCGATCGGATTCAAACTGTCGGCTCAGCACATTGAGCAGGATATCGATGCCGCCCTGCGGATCGGCGTCGACTACATCATCCTCGACGGTCGCGGCGGAGGAACCGGCGCTGCGCCGGAGATTTTCAAGAACAACATCTCCGTACCGACAATTCCGGCCCTGGCCCGGGCCCGCCGCCATCTCGATCGCTGCGACGGTGGTGAGGTGACGCTGATCGTGACGGGTGGACTCCGGAAACCCGAAGACTTCGTCAAGGCCCTGGCCCTCGGTGCGGATGGAGTGGCCGTCTCCAATGCGGCGATGCAGGCTATCGGATGCATCGCGATGCGGGCGTGTCATACCAACAACTGTCCGGTCGGTATCGCGACCCAGCAGCCCCGCCTGCGGGCCCGTCTTCCGGTCGAGGCCGCGGCGGAGCGCCTCACCCGGTTCTTCGAAGCCGCGGTGGGCCTGATGTGCGTCCTGGCTCGCGCATGCGGCCATACGGCCCTGCGCGATTTTTCCACGAACGACCTCACGACCTGGAACAGCGAGATGGCCAGGCTTTCCGGGGTACCGTACGCCGGAGTCGACGGGTGACGCCACGCCGGATGACCCACGGCGACCGGGAGACACCCCGGCGGTGATTCAGGTCTTCGGGTCGAAGAAGCATCCGGATGTCCGTCGGGCCCTGCGATTCTTCGCCGAACGGCGTATCCCCGTGCATTTTGTCGATTTCAAGATCCGTGGACCTTCGGTGGGCGAGTTGCGCCGGTTTGTGCAGAAGTTCGGTGTGGATGGGCTCCTCGATCGAGATGCGCGGGCGTTCCGCGATGCGGGACTCCACGTGGCGCGACTCACCGACACCGCCTGGCTGGCGCGGATGGCGGAACATCCGGAGATCCTGCGGATGCCGCTGGTCCGCAACGACCGCGCCCTGACCGTGGGGGCGGCCGAGGCGGAATGGAAGACGTGGATGTAGAGGGGCGGGGGCTGCCGGAGATCGTTCGACCTCCGGCGGCCCGCGCGGCCGGTTACTGCGTGCGCAGGATCCAGATGTGGGGTTTGGTTCCCGAACCCAATACCGCATCCGCCGGATCCCGGACCCGGATGGCCAACGCCCCGCGCGCTCCGGCCGAGGTCATCAGGGTGTACGCCGTACTGCCGTTGCGCACCGTACGGTTCTGGGTGAACGCACCGTAGCTCTGCGTCATGGGGCGCAAATGCAGCGCGTTGGCAAACGTGCTGTAGATCGAATTGAGGTTCCAGCTCGTCATCTGGAGCGCCGGGGCAATGCCGGGGACGAGGTCGTCCGCGTAGAGCATGGCGGCCCATTGCGGAAAGATCGTGTCGATGCTGAATCCGAGCAGGGTCTCGAGCCCGGCTACGCTCGATACGGTATTGTTCACCCAGTCCCGCTGCAGCCCGATCTCTCCCACGCCGCCCGGACCGCTGTACGACGGCCCGAACCGGTCGTTGAGGTACCGGTGGAACGACCAGCTCGCCCCGTAGAAGTACGACGTGAGACAGGGGATACCGGTTCCGGCGTGCCCGTAGAGACTGCAGATGGCGGGTGTGTCGCCGGCCACGGTGTTGGTACCGCCGGCCCACCCGAAGTAGAGCGACAGCCGGGTGAACCGCTGCTGGAACCACGACGTGCCCGCCGAGCCGGGCATGTTCATCGTGGTGGGCCCGTTGTTGTTGCCGGGTGTCACTCCGAACATCCGGTTGGCCACGATCTCCTTGCCGAGATCCGCCTGACCCTCCGCCTCCCAGCTGGCCATGGGTTGGGTGCCGGCGGTGATCCGGTGGGACTGCTGGATGATGTGGACGAACTCGTGCGAAATCAGTGGGAGCATGTTGTCCACCACCGCCTGGCGGGAGAACACCGTGCCGTTGATGCCGGTCGGATCGGGCACATATCCGTAGAACAGCTCCCCGAAGTCGCTGGAGGCGCAGGTCACCCGCGGCACCAGGTCCACGGAGGCCACGAACCCCGCCACCCCACCGAACTTGTTGACCTCCTTGGTCAACACCATGAACACGTGCTGGTTGGCGTCGAGGTCGGTGGGAGCGCCGAAGTAGGTGGTGTCGGCGATGTAGATGTCGCTGTCGAACGCCGTCATGAACCCGAGGATGTCCGCCGTGGTCAGGGAATCGGTGGTCGGGTTGGCGATGTCGGTGACGATGATTCCGCGGGATCCGACGGCGCGAACCACGGTGGTCACGGCGTTGAAGTCCGTGCAGAAGCTGGCGGAGTTGATATCGGGAACGCGGAACTGGAGCGTGTCCCCCACGGAGGGGACCGCCTGGGCCAGACGGGCACGAGCCAGTCGAAGGTCACGGTACATCTCGGGGTGGCGGGCCGGGTCCATGTGTTCCCGTTCCCAGTCCCGGATGCGGGTTTCCGCGGCGTCCTGCTGCAGTTGGAACCGGAACTGTGCCATCTCTGCCGCACTCGGCGCCCGGCCGGAGCGGAGCGAGGGGCCGCCGGTCAGGGCGGGCATCGGGGGGGTGGTGAGGGCCCCGGCTTCGGCCGTCATCGAGAATGAGGTGGTGTTGACCGCGTCGAACGTGGCACCCACCCCGATCAGGTACTGGTCGCCGCCGGTCGGGTCGGGCAGGAACTGAAAACAGAAGCTGTTGGGGTCAGTGACGATGGCCTGTTGACCCACGCCGAGGGTGAGCGGGGCGGCGGGATTCAGGCGGTGGGTCACCGCCGGCGTGGTCTGGGCCGCCACGGTCACCGACACCGCGACATCGTTGGCCGGTTTGCAGCTCCGGCTGGGGACGGTGAACGTAAGCTGCGTCGACGTCGCGGCGGTCACGGTGGCCGTGAGCCCGTCGACGGTGATGGTATTGTTGCCGGGAGTCACGTCGAAGCCGGTGCCGTTGATGGTGGCACTCGCCCCTTCCACCATCGGATCCGGAGAGACGGATGTGATGGCGAGGTTCGATCCCGTGGCGATGAAGGCGACGGGCGAACCTTTCAGCGTGGAGGTGGCCTCCACCGTCTGGAGACCTTGGGTGTTGCCGAGCGTCCACGAGGCTCGCGCGTCGCCAGCCGCATCGGTCGTGACCCCACCGGTGCCGCTCACCGCTCCACCGCCGCCGGTCACCTGGAACGTGACCGTTTCTCCGGGGACGCCGTTGCCGAACTGGTCGACCACCTTGACAACCAGCGAATCGGCCAGCGGGTTGTTGATCAACCCCGACTGGTTGTTGCCGGCGGAGGCAAACATGGAGTCGGCGACATCCGGTGCGGCATCGGCCTGAAAGATCGCCGCCACCGAACTGTCGGCGGTGAGCTTGGCCGTCGTCTCCTGAGTCCCGGCTACGGTCCCCAGCGTCCAGGTGGTGCTGATCTGTCCCACCGAATCGGAGGTGCCCGTGGTGGTCCCGAGCGAACCGCCGCCGGAGGTCACGGCGAAATCGACGCCGATCCCGGGCATCGGGGTGCCCAGGCGGTCGTTGACCTGGGCGACGAGGGCGGTGGGAAGCGTCATCCCGATCTTGTCCATCTGCTGATCGCCTGCGGTCTTGGCGATCATGGCGGCGACCTGGGCCACGGTGATCGGTGCTGTGGCGGACAGGTTGCCGGATTGGGCGGTCATGGTGGCGGTGCCGTTGGCCACGGCGGTCACGAGCCCTGCGGCATCGATAGTGGCCACCGCCGCGTTATCGGAACTCCAGGTGACGGTGTTGCCGGCCAGGGGATTGCCGCTCTGGTCGAGGACGGAAGCAGTCAATTGAATGGTGGCGCCGATGGCGTCGAGCGATGGCGGCGTGGATGGGCTGATGGAGATGGAGGTGGCCACCGGGTTGGGCGGGTTGACCACCTGCTTGACCTTGCTGCACGATGCGAGAACGGCCAGCAGGCCGATACCGAGGATCCGGGGAGCGGGAAGACGGGAGGTGTGCCTCATCGTGTCGCCTGTTGCCTGGGTTTCCGGGGATCGGGGACTCGCCGCGACCGGCGGCCCACCGGACGCAAACATCGTCTCGGGTGATGGCATCATGCACGAACGGTGCCCGTTTCGGCGGTGATCTGCCGCACAACCCGGTCCGGTCCGAGGTCGGCGACGCGGGTGACGCCGGCGAGGGCCAGGGCAAGTTCGATCTCCCCCTGAAGCAGGGTCAGCATCTGTTCTACGCCCTCCTGACTGCCGGCGCCCAGGGCCCAGAAGGCCGGCCGGCCAATCAGCACCGCGGCCGCCCCGAGGGCCAGCGCCTTGAGCACATCGGTGCCGCGGCGGATGCCGCCGTCGACGAGGACCGGCAGGTCCGTCCCCACCGCTTCGACAATTCCGGGCAGGACTTCCGCGGTCGGCAGGACTCCATCGAGCTGTCGTCCCCCGTGGTTGCTGACCACGATGCCGTCGGCCCCGTGTTCCCGCGCCCGGCAGGCGTCCTCCGCCGTCATCACCCCTTTCACGAGGATCGGCAACGACGTCAGCGAACGTAACCAGTCCACCGCTTCCCAGGTGAGCGTGTGGTCGAGGAGGCTGGCCACCCAGGCGTGGAGGTCCGAGCGGAACCGGTCGGTCGGGACCGTGTCGAGATCGAGGTCCTCCTCGAAATTGCGCGGCACGGCGGTATCGGGCATGGCAAACCGGTTGCGGAGGTCGCGCTCGCGTCGCCCGATGCGTGGCACGTCCACGGTAAGGCAGATGGCCTGGTAGCCGGCGTCCTCCGCGCGCCGCACGAGGGATTCGGTGACCGGCCGCTCCCGGTAGCAGTAGAGTTGGAACCATCGAGGCCCGTTCGGCGCCGCGGTGGCCACGTCCTCGAGGCGGGTCGAGGCCAGGGTACTGACGATCATCAGCGTGCCCGCGGCGGCGGCCGCGCGCGCCATCGCCCGTTCCCCCTCGGGGTGGGCGAGCGTCTGGAACGCGGTGGGGGCGATCAGGGCGGGAAAGGCGAGCGGTGTGCCCAGGATCTCGGTGGAGGTGTCCACCGCCGAGACATCGACCAGCACCCGCGGGCGAATGGCCCAACGGCCCCAGGCCGCCCGGTTGAGGTGGAGGGTCGTCTCGTCCCCGGCACCGCCCGAGACGTAATCGAAGGCGTCCTCCGCCATTCGCGCCCTGGCGAGCGATTCGAAATCACTGAGGTTGACGGGTTCCATAGCCGGGCTCCGGGGAGGGAAACGCTCCGCTCCCCAAGGTAGGCCCGTCCATCTGCCCTTGCGAGGGTAGCCGGTCACCGGTTTCCTTGTCGATCTCCATGGTGGCATTCCTGCAGGAACTGTGGCCCTTTGTGGCCGGTACGCTGACCCTGGTGCTGTCGGTCATCGCCTCGGCCAACGTCGTTCTTCACAAACGGGACGTCCGGGCCGCCGCCGGATGGGCGGCGGTGATCTGGCTCGTCCCGTTCTTCGGTGCGGTCCTCTATCTGCTGTTGGGGGTGAATCGCATCCGGCGCCGGGCCATCGAATTGCGCCGCGATCGGCTCCGTCTTTCCACGACCACCGAGGAACTCCGCATCGAACGACTCGAGCTCGAGGAGATGCTTCCTCCGGGCTGTGACCATCTGGCGGGCCTGGGACAGCTGGTCGCCCGGGTGACCGGCGTCCCGCTCACCCGGAGCAATCGGGTGGAGGTACTGGAAAACGGGGACGAGGCGTTCCCGGCGATGCTCGATGCGATCGCCGGCGCCCGCCGGAGTGTCGCGCTCGGAACCTACATTTTCGACCACGACCCGGCCGGATCCCGGTTTGTCGACGCTCTGGCGGCGGCGGTGGAGCGGGGGGTTGAGGTCCGGGTGCTCATCGATTCCGTCGGAGCCCGGTACTCGTGGCCGTCGATCGTCAAGGTGCTGCGGCAACGGGGGATTCGGGTGGATCGCTTCCTCCACTCGGCCGTCCCGTGGCGCATGCCGTACATGAACCTCCGCAGCCACCGAAAGATTCTCGTGGTGGACGGCGAAACGGCGTTCACCGGGGGGATGAACATCCGCATCGGACACGTGCTCAGTGCGCAGCCCCGGTCGCCGGTCCAGGATGTCCATTTCCGGGTGTGCGGGCCCGCCGTGGCCCAGATGATGACGGTGTTTGCCGAGGACTGGGTGTTTACGACCCGTGAGATACTCGACGGCGACCGGTGGTTCCCGCCGCTCGAAGCCGCGGGTGCGGTGGCGGCCCGCAGCATTCCCGACGGACCCGACGAAGATCTCGACAAGCTTCGCTGGACGCTGCTCGGCGCTCTGGCCCGCGCCCACGAGTCGGTCCGTATCGTGACCCCGTACTTCCTGCCTGACGAAACGCTCATGACCTCCCTGAACCTGGCGGCGATGCGGGGGGTGCGCGTGGAGATCGTCCTGCCCCAGGTGAACAACCTCCCGTACGTGAAGTGGGCGGCCATGGCGCATCTGGGGCAGACCCTGGGCCGGGAGTGTCGGGTGTTCCTCAGCCCCCCACCGTTCGATCACTCCAAGCTGATGGTGGTGGACGGGGTCTGGTCGCTCATCGGCTCCGCCAACTGGGATCCCCGGAGCCTGCGGCTCAACTTCGAGTTCAATCTGGAGTGCTACGATGCTGCGCTGGCGGGTGAACTGAACGCGCTGATCGATCGGAAGCGCAATGCCGGACTGGAGATCACCCGGGAGGAGATCCGTTCCCGCCCACTCCTGGTACAACTCCGGGACAACGTGGCGCGTCTGGCGACGCCGTACCTCTAGCGGTCGTTCCGGGCGTTGGCCCGCATGCGGTTGCGAAGTTCGACCGGGAGGATATCCCAGGCAAACCGGATGCGAACCCCCCGCTGGGTCTGGAACGGATCGCCTGCGATCGGGGAACGCACGGCGGCATAGTGGATTGCCACCACCCGTTCGCCGGTGCCGACGATCGGACCGCCGCTGCCGCCCCCGGTCGTTCCCGCCGTGTGGATGACTTCGGTCTGGGTGGTATCGGCGACGGTACCGCCGATCACCAGGGGCTGGATCAGGTGTCGCTCGGCGAGCGCCGCGGCCAGGGCCAGCGGTGAACGGCCGACCGCCTCCAGAATGGCCCGGCGGGTATCGTCGTCGACCCGGAAGAGCAGGTTGTGGACCCCGGTCGGGTAGCCGAGGAAAACGATCTGCTCTCCCGGGGGGACGTGTCGGGCGACGGGGGCCAAGTGGAACACGGGCGCGTCGATGCGCTGGTCCCGGGTGCGGAATACGGCCACATCGGCGGACGGCGATGTCCGTTCGACCACGACATCGTACACGTTGTCACCGGGCGGGAAGTAGGCCTTGAGGGTGATGAAACGCGGCTCGACGTCGAGTCCGACGGCGGCGGCCTGCGCGAGAGCGTCGCCCTCCTCCCAAGGGAGGGCGACGTGCCGGTTGGTGAGCATCCAGCCGGCCGAGTCGATCAGGAACGCGGTGGCCGATCCCAGTTCGGCGACCGGGGGGCCGTCCCCGGAAAACCCGACGCGCGGGATGACCGTGCCGTCGGAACGACGGGTGGCAAGCGGTTGTCCGCCGGGCCCCACCTGATAGCGGAGCAACTCCGATCCACCCCGCCGGACCAGACCCCAGGAGAAGACAATGAGCGCGACCCCGGCGCCGTAGTCGCGATTGACGGTTTCGGCGAGCTGGGTCTCCGGCCGGGCTTCGGCGGCGGCGGCCAGCGCGGTACGGCTGGCCTCCACCTCGTCGAGCAGGGAGTCGTAGTCGGTCTGAATGGACAGCAGATCCCGCTGGAGCAATTGCCGGGTCCCTCGTTCGGCTTCGAGCGCCACTGCCAACTCCGAGAGAGCGCTCTCCAGGGTTTGCCGGTTGCGGTGCTGCCACGCGAGTATCGCTCCGAAACCGATCACGGTCAGGAGTGCCAGGGCGATGGTTGCCCGCCGCGCGCGGTGGGAGGAACGCCGGTAGGCGAGCGCCATGAACTCGCGGGTGGTGGAAAAGGCCCGGTGCCGGCCGGTCTCCCGATGGGCCGACGCCCGGGCCCGGGCCTCCCGGTAGAGATTGCCCGGCGGGAAGCGCGAAGCCACATCGACCGTGGGCGGGCCCTCCGCCTCGGCCGGACCCACCGTAAACTGGGCCGACGGACCGCCGGGGCCGAACTCGATGACGTCGCCGGGCTGCAGAGTTTGCTCCGTGACTCGCTCGCCGTTGACCAGCGTCCCGTTACGGCTGTCGAGATCCCGGAGTACCCAGGCGTCGCCCTCCCGCGTGATGGACGCGTGGGCGGAGGAGACCAGCACCTCGTTGGGCAAAAACCGGATATCCTGGCCACTCCCGCGACCGATCGTCTGTGAGGGTCCGAGGGTCAGCCGGCGACCGGCCTTGCTGCCGGAGATAAAGGTCAGATGGGTATCCATGAAACATGAAACTACGATGGGCGGGACCGGCGGGAAGGGGTGGAGGCCGGCGGATTGCCGGACCCGGGTCAGGATCGGGCCTGTCGTCCGGGGCGGGTCGCTGAAACCTCCCGCGCCGACAGACGTAGGGAAGGGTGAACACTTCAGGGGTTGTCGCGATGGCGAACGCAAAACGGCCGTGGGGAGTTGTGGCTGGCCCCGTGCTGTTGGTGGTGGGACTCGGCCTGTTCTGGGGCGGCCGGACGGCGGTGGCCGTGAAAGACACGGTCCAGGATTGGGGCGACCGTATCGAACACTCGGCGGCCCCGGTCCGCATGGAGATGCCGTCGATGCCGTTCTTCCCGCCCCTGTATGTCAACGGCAAACGCATCGGCCGGGTGGAGAGCGTCACCGTGCTGCGCAACCGTCCCGCTGCCGTGGACAGCCTGCGGGTCGTGGCGTCGACGGTCGGGGAGGGCCTTGCCAAGCTGGGGCCGTGTCCGGCCATTCGGCTGCGGTTCATGTCGTCGGGGTCCACCGAATACTCCCGGGCACTGCGTTGTGTCACGGACACGGAAGGCCTGGTACCGTTTGGCGAACTGCGCTTCGAAGGGGGGGATTCCTCCCTCCCCATCCTGGTGCGGATTGGGGAGTTGCCCTGTCGGGAGGGATCCATTTCGATGGGGCCCTGCGACGAGGTGTCGGCGGATGTCCGGGCGGAGCTCGAGAACCTCCAGCGGGAGTTGCGGGTGAGTGTCGGCCGGATGCACGTCGAGGTGACCAGGGACCGCGAGCGCACGTCCCGGGTCCGGGTGCACGTGCCCTGACGGACGAAAGCCGGGAGTCAAGGGGGCGGCACCCAGTCGGGTACCGCCCCCTTGTTGCGGTAGCGGATACGTCCGCCGGTCTTAGTCGTCCGGCTCCAGGATCGCATCGATCCGGGCCACCGCATCGCGCAGGTGGTACGTGGTCGCCTGGTTGTGTCGCTGGTTCAGCGTGGCGCCGATCTCCCGTTTCAGGGTCTCCAGCTCCCCTCGGACAAATGCCCGGATATCCGACTGACTGACATTGACCTTGGTATTGCTGAAGAATCGCGCGAACCGGGCCGGGATGGGCGGCGGCTCGTTCTCCATGAGCCACTGCATGCGCTCGAGGTATCCACGCTGAAGGTTCCGGCGGTAGGTATCGATGTTGCCGCCGGTGCGCAGCTCCGTCCACACCGCCCGCCGCAGGTCGGTCATCATCTCGCCGAGGGAATAGGCGTCGTCGCCGAGCCGCGCCTCGCTCTCGATCAGACGCTCCATCCGGGCCGGATCGAGGATCGTATTGACGACGCCGACCTGCCGCTGCCGGATCCGCTCGACCGCCCCGGCGTGTTCGATCCGGGACAGGATGTTCTCGTCGAGCATCCAGGTTGGCGTGGCGAGCGCCTGCTCGGCGAAGAACTGCATGGCGAGCCGCTGGTTGGCCTCCGGCACGATTTCGTAGACCGGTCCCGCCTGATCGGCGGTCTTGGCGGTGCGTACCACGCCGCCAACCACCGCGGCCACGTGCCCCATGTAGCGATTCCACTGGGCGATGACCTGGTTGTACAACTCGTTGAGTTCGCTGTAGTCCTCGCCGTCCTCGGTGGTCCAGGCGACGAGATTGGGGATGATGCGTTTCAGGTTGGCGATACCGTACTCGCTGGCCCGCACCGGGTCGTCACTCAACGCCTCGGTGGGCGACGTCGGGTCCCAGGGACGCGACGCGCCGTACCGGTAGATGGGATCGCTGTGCTCCTTCACCCACTGGTTGAGTACTCCTCGCTCGGCGTCGGGGCTGTTGGCCTGGGGAATGGGGCGATATCCCCACTCGATCGCCCACTTGTCATAGGGGCCGATCCCGGGCATGAAGCAGACGCCGGTGTCTTCCGGTTGCGCGACGTAGTTGAACCGGGCGTAGTCCATGATGGAAGGGGCCGTGCCCATGCGACAGGTAAAGGATGCAGACCGCAGGGAGTCCACCGGGTATGCGGCGCTGGACTGCATCGCGTGCTGCAGTCCCAGCGTATGACCGACCTCATGGGAGGAGACGAATCGAATGAGTTGCCCCATGAGCTCGTCGTCGAACTTGACGTGACGGGCCGCGGGGTTGGCGGCTGCCGTTTGCACAAAGAACCAGTTGCGCAGCAGGTTCATCACGTTGTGATACCAATTGATGTCACTCTCCAGGATCTCTCCGGTGCGGGGGTCGTGCACATGCGGGCCGGAGGCGTTCTGAACGGTCGACGGGAGGTACCGGATGACGGAGTAGCGCACATCCTCCGGACTGAACTCGGGATCCTCCTCGGGCGAGGGTGGGTCCCTGGCGATGATGGCGTGGGAGAACCCGGCAGCTTCGAAGGCCACCTGCCAGTCCTCGATGCCCTGTTTGAGGTAGGGGCGCCACTTCTCCGGTGTGGCCGGGTCGATGTAGTAGACGATCGGTTTGATCGGATCGACGAGTTCGCCCCGGGCCCAGGCGGCGGAGTCCGACGGCTCCAGCCGCCACCGCGTGATGTAGCGCCGGTTGGTGGCCTTCTGCGCGTCGAGCCCGTAGTCGGTTTGGGTGAGCGAGAAGAACCCGACCCGATCGTCCCAGAGCCGAGGCTGCATCGGGCGTTCCGGCAGCAGGATCATGGAATGCGCCATCTCGAGGGAGATGGTCCCGGTCGAAGGGTTGGCCGGGGCCTTGGTGGCGTCATAGGTGAGGACGGCCCGGACCTCGATGTTACGGGGGTAACTCCGCACCGCATCGATGTAGGACCGTTGCTCGTCGAGACGCCGGATCCCGTACTGGGTGCGGCGGTTTCGCTGGATCCCCAGCACCGGTACATCTTTCTGATAGAGATCCGTAACCTCGATGACGACCGCCGTCGTGTCGGGGTTGAACGCCTTGATCGGAAACGACCGGATGATCGGCTCGAAGTTGGCGTTCTTTACCGCCAGGGCGATCGGTTCGGTCGAGTCGGCCACATTGACGTAGGAGACGGTGCGAAGGTCGATGTGAGTGTTGCGCCGTTTCCACCGAACCGTCTGGGTATTGGCCTTCTGTCCCCCGTATCCGATGTTCGTCGCGGTGCGTTGGATTCGCGAGACCAGCAGCATTTCCCGCTCGAGCATGGCGTTCGGGATTTCGTAGAACACCTTTTCCCCCACCAGGTGGACCAGGAACAGGCCCGAGTCGGAGCGGGCGGTATCGGGGATCACCTCGCGATAGGGCTTGATGCCGTTCTCGGCACGTCCGTTCCGGGAAGGCCGGCTCTGGCCGGGGCCCTGACGGGGAGCGGGGCCACTGGTATCGGCCTGCGCCGAGCTGCAGGCGGTCTGCCCGAGCACCGTGGCGGCGGCCAAGGCGACAAACAGCGCACGTTTCATGAACGGCCTCATGGGGATGGGGTGGGTGTGGCAGGTATCAACGGAAGCAATCTATCGTAATCGGTGCCCGAGAGCAGGGGCGGCGGTCCCATACCGGACCGGCCGGACGGGGGCCGGGAACGTCCGGGGCGACGTTGGCGTTCTATCCCTGCACCCCTCACTGGAGAAAGGATCATGCCTCGAGCAATCTGGAACGGCCAGGTGATCGCGGAGTCCGACACGGTCGAACGTGTCGAAGGCAATACGTATTTCCCGCCGGAAGCGCTGAATGGGGACTGTTTTCGCGAGAGCAGACACACCACCGTGTGCCCCTGGAAGGGGACGGCCCGATATCTCGACGTGGTGGTGGACGGCGAGGTGAACCCGGAGGCGGCCTGGTACTATCCCGAACCGAAGCCGGCAGCGGCGGCGATCAGGGATCACGTGGCGTTCTGGAAGGGGGTGGTCGTCGAGTAACGGCGGACGGGCGAGGAGCCGTCAGGCGCGGGCTGCCGCGATCCCTTCGGATTCGTTGACGAGGAGGAGGAGCCCCCCGCCGACCACGAAGAAGGCGATCACGACGCTCACCCCCGCCCGCTGGCTAAAAGCGCCCGACAGCAGGCCGAGGAGCAGGGGGCCGAGGAACGCGGAGGCCTTGCCCGAAAAGGCAAAGAAACCGAAGAATTCGGATTGGTGGCGCTCGGGGACGAACCGACCCATGAGTGACCGGCTGGCCGACTGGTTGGGACCGGCGAATATGCCGATGGCGAGGCCGGCGATCCAGAACCATGCGCGGCTCGGGGCCAGCACGGCGAGCAGCGTGGCCAGCCCCAGCGCGATCAGGCTGACCAGAATCGTGGTCTTTCCTCCCAGGCGGTCGTCGAGGTAGCCGAACGCTGCTGCGCCGAGGCCGGCGGCGACATTGAGCGCGATGCCGAAGACGATGACGTCCGAGACGCTGAACCCGAAGGTCCCGGCCGCGTAAATGCCGCCAAAGGCAAAGACCGTGACCAGCCCATCGTTGAAGATCAGGCGGGCCAGGAGAAAACGGACGACTTGGCGATACCGGCGGATCTTGTGAAACGTCTCAACCAGATCGGCGAATGCCCCCTTCATGTCGATGGACGCGCGGGATCCGACGGGGTCGCGGACCCAGAGGAACATCGGCAGGGCAAAGAGCAGAAACCAGCCGGCCACGAGCAGGTTGGTCGCCCTGACGTTGAATGCACCCTCGGTGGACAGGGGCAGGAGCGGGTCGGAGCCCAGGCCCACGAATCCGAACAGGGCGACCACCAGGCACAGGAGCCCGCCCACGTACCCCAACCCCCACCCGTATCCGGAGATGCGGCCGATGTGATCGGGGGGCGCAATGACCGGGAGGAAGGCGTTGTAGAACACCATGCCGACCTCGAACCCGACGTTGGCGATGACGAAGACGGTCAGGGTGGTGAGGGCGCCGGTGCGTTCGGGCGTCATCCACGTCAGCACGGTGGTGGCAAGCACCGTGAGGAGCGTGGTGGCCAACAGGAAACGTCGGCGCGCTCCCCCGCGGTCCGCCATCGCCCCGAGGATCGGGGAGAGGGCCGCGACGGTGAGGGAACTGACCACGATTCCCCGCGACCACAGTTCGGTCCCTGCCGCTTCGTTCGGGGCAAACGTCCGGGTGAAGTAGGTCGAATAGATGAAAGTGACCACCAGCGTGGTGAATGCCGAGTTGGCCCAATCGTAGAGACACCAGGCCGCAATGGTGCGGTTCCGGGGGCCGGTCGGGGGCGGTGGGGTCATGTTCTCGCGGGTTGCGTGGGTGGGGGGCGATATGCGCCGCTGGACAGGCCGCGTCAAGGGACCGATCCTCCGCCGGGACACTGGAACCGCCGGTGACGGCTCGGGCACGGCCTTTGCCGCGGAACCGTCCCACCTTTTCCTGAGGAAGAATCGTCCATGCGTTACAGCCTTCTCTTCATTGCCGTCCTGGCCCTCCCGGCCGCGGGGTCTGCCCAGGGGCGTTGGACCCGCCAGGTCCGGGACGCGGTCACCAACGCCGGGGCCACGTTTGCGAGTCGCGGGTATACGCTGACCCACGAGATCCACGACGGCTCACTCGCGAAAACGGCGTCCGAGGACTTCTGGGTCGAACTCGATGCCGGCGTGCAGTATGCCCTGGTGGGGGTCTGCGACGAGGACTGTGAGGATATCGATTTGGGCCTGTTCGATGCGGACGGCGAGCAGGTCGACTCGGACTACGAGCTCGACGAGGTGCCGATCGTGAGCGTAACCCCTTCGGTGACCGGACGTTATCGTGTCCATGCCTACATGGCGTCGTGTGACGTCGAACCATGTTTCTACGGGGTGGGGGTCTTCGGGCGAGGAACCGCGGCCAGCGAACAGAACAACTGGGAGCAGCAGGTCTTCCGGCAGACCGACGAGTTTGTGCAGCGTATGGAAGAACGCGGGTACCACGAGACCCACGAGGTCCGGACGGGAAAGCTGCGTGAGGATCGGAGTGAGGACTTCGCGGTTCGCCTCCGGGCGGGGATGACCTATTCCCTCGCGGGATTCTGCGATGGAGACTGCTCGGACCTCGACCTGGCCATCTACTCCGGCGACGAGCAGCTGGATTCGGATTACGAGCTCGACGACTACCCGGTGGTTGCCGTACGGGTGGCCCGTACGGGGATGTTCCGGGTGCACGTGTCCATGGCCACGTGCAGCACAGAACCCTGCTATTACGGGGTGGCCCTGGTGGGGAGGGCCCTCGGCGGCGAGGGGGGACGGACGCTGGCCGCGCTGGATCGAGGGCGTCCGTTGAGCCGTTGACCCCCTCCGGGCCGGTGGCTACGTTGCTAGCCCCGGAGGATTTTCGGGGCCGTGGTGGCTGTAGCTCAACTGGTTAGAGCACTGGATTGTGGTTCCAGGGGTTGGGGGTTCAAGTCCCCTCAGCCACCCTGTGGAAACGGTCGCGGCCGGGGTTGGAAACCACGGGGCCGGTCCGACGTCGGGAACCCAAGGTCCGTAGCTCAATTTGGTAGAGCACCGGTCTCCAAAACCGGGGGTTGCAGGTTCGAGTCCTGCCGGGCCTGTGAAGCCGCGAGCGTTGCTCGCGGCTTTTGCACAGGCCCGGCCGGACCGCGCGCCCGGGCGGTCACTCGCCGCCGTCGCGGCTCGGGCCCACCCGTCGTCATCGAGTCCGGCGGTGGGGACGTGCGGCCTTGTTCACCCCTCCAGCGTTTCAGGTCATTGCACCTGAATC
>Ga0114931_10000837_pt1 | contig 38502 bp, 31 predicted proteins | sample 2SBtaG_FD_89579 | JGI IMG/M metagenome (GOLD analysis project Ga0114931, IMG submission 89579) | Deep subsurface microbial communities from Kolumbo volcano to uncover new lineages of life (NeLLi) - 2SBTROV14_V59a metaG | ecosystem: Environmental > Aquatic > Marine > Volcanic | place: Kolumbo... | reverse complement strand
ATTAACCGTCGTCCAGCGACACATTTATTTGAAATAAAAAACTAAACTCACCCCAACCGCGTTAATACTTATTCAAACCCCGAATCCAAAGACTGTCTTCTTTTGCCCTTTTAAGACTGTCTTCTTTTGCCCTTTTAAGACTGTCTTCTTTTGCCCTTTTAAGACTGTCTTCTTTTGCCCTTTTAAGACTGTCTTAAAAGGGGGTTTAAAGACTGTCTTTAACGGATGGGGGGGTTCAAAAGGGGGTTTAAAGACTGTCTTTAACGGATGGGGGGTTTCAAAAGGGGGTTTAAAGACTGTCTTTAACGGATGGGGGGTTTCAACCGGTGTCAACGCCTAACGTGTCAGTCTTGACTGTTAACTAAACAGGCGAACTACTTTTTGCCGGCCTCGAACTGCCAAAAAGATCTTCACAGGCTGAGGCAATCGAAAGGAGTGAGGAATCCGCAAACCGTTTACCCATAAGCTGAAAACCAATTGGCATTTTTTCTTTGGCGAGAGGAAGAGAAATCGCCGGAAGATTGGCAATATTGCTAGAAACGGTAAACAAATCAGAAAGATACATGGTAAGCGGATCATTAAATTTTTCTCCTATCTTAAACGCGGTAGTTGGTGATGTCGGAGAAATGAGCGCATCCACGGCTGATAGCGCCTCATCGAATTGTGCACCGATCGCTTCCTTCACTGCCAATGCCTGCTTATAATATTTATCCCAGTATCCTTTTGAAAGGGTAAAGGTCCCGAGCAGAATGCGGCGCTTAGCCTCCTCGCCGAATCCTTGCGTACGTGCCGCGATATACTGCGCTAACAGATTTTCTGCATCAACACGGGTTCCGTAGCGGATACCGTCATAGCGGGCAAGATTCGAAGAAATTTCGCTGGTCACCATAAGGTAATATACAGGCAGACTGAATTTCGACATCGGGATATCGATTTCATTCACTTCGGCTCCGGCTTTTTTCAGCTCTGCTACTGTATGGTCAAATGCGCGCTGAACTGACGCATCTATTTCAAAACCTAAGAATGATTTCGGGATTCCGAATTTTTTCCCTTTAAGATAATCTGCTTTTTGCGTAGTTATGTGTTCAACTTTCTGTTGCGAGCTTGTTGCATCACGACTGTCATACCCTGCAATCGTCTCATAAATAATGGCGGCATCTGCAACTGTTTTTGTAAGCGGGCCAATTTGGTCCAGTGAAGAACTCATTGCGATAAGGCCATACCGTGATACACGTCCGTATGTCGGCTTAAACCCAACGATGCCACAAAAGCTTGCCGGCTGCCTGATTGAACCACCGGTGTCAGATCCCAATGCTGCCGCGCAAAAATCAGCGGCCACAGCTGCGGCGGAACCACCAGAAGATCCGCCCGGAACGCGAGAGATGTCATGCGGATTTTTTGTTGGACCAAATGCAGAAAATTCTGTAGAAGAGCCCATAGCAAATTCATCCATATTGGTCTTACCGAGAATAATGGCTCCGGCATCAAGCAACTTCTGTACCGCTGTTGCCGTGTACACACCGGTATAATCCTCTAGAATTTTTGACCCAGCCGTAGTCTTCCCTCCGCGAACGGTCATGTTATCTTTTATCGCAAACGGAATGCCCTCGAGTTCACGGGCATTCCCTTTTTGGATGCGCTCATCAGCAAGCCGCGCCTCTTCAAGTGCTTCATCGCGGCGCACTGAAATGAAGCTCTGAATTTTCGGGTCATACGCCGATATACGTTCAAGATACTCTCCAATCAGATCTGTGGAAGAAAAAGATTTATTTTTAAGGCCTTTCACCGCACCGGCGACTGTCTGCCATTCCATTATTTTACGCTTAATACGCTAATATGCCCCTCCTCAATATGTGGAGCTGCATCCAGCAAATCTTTTGCGTTCGCATCCGCTGTGCGGGATTCATCGGTCCGAAGGCGTGCGTCTTCTGCGCCTTTCTGTTTCATTCCTGAAACATCGACGGTCCCTACCTTTTCAACATATTGCAAAACGCTTGTCAGCTGATCGCGAAAGAGCTCGACTTCATGCTGAGTGAGTTTTATGCGCGAAAGTTGCGCGAGTTTTTGGATGTCTTCATCTTGGAATTGCATGGGGTTACTCTATCATGAGTTTTTTCTTTTACCAAGCATCGAAAAAAATTTCTGCTCATGAAGAATTGGGACCCCTAAAGTGTACGCCTTCTCTGCCTTGGATCCAGGATCTTTGCCTGCCACCACATAATCTGTTTTCTTGCTTACCGAAGATGACCACTTCCCGCCGGCTACACGTATTGCTTCTTTCGCCTCATCCCGAGACATGCCTTTGAGTGTCCCGGTAACAACTACGGATTTTCCGCTTAACGGGGTAACTGACGCGCGGACAGATTCATGGGTGATATGTTCAAGACGCCGTAGTAGGCGTTCAAATGCTTTTTTATGTTCTGTGTCTCTAAAATATGAATAAATCGATTCTGCAACGACATCTCCAATGTCGGGCACCGCGCGTAAATCCTCCTGACTTGCTTTTCTTAGAGATTCGATTGTGCCAAAATGATCAGCCAATGCTCGGGCGGTTTGCTCGCCGACATGGCTAATGCCGAGCCCGTAAATCAGCCGGTATAATTGAATATCGCGTTTTTCATCTATGGCTTTCACCAAATTGTCCGCAGACTTTTCAGCAAATCGCTCCAAGGGTTCTACATCTTCTTTTTTGAGGTCAAATAAATCTGCTGGATCCTTGACCAAGTCTGCCGCGCGAAGCTGTTCTAACACCTTGGGCCCTAATCCTTCAATATCAAATGCAGCTTTGGAGACAAAATGTTCGAGTCCTTCTTGCTGAATGGCAAAACATTTTGGGTTCGTGCAATAGTAATTGACCTCGCCGGGCTTCTTGACCACACGCGAACCGCACATCGGACAACGTGTCGGCATATGGAATATTTTTTCTTTCCCTGTCCGCAAATGTGGGAGTACTTGTACCACATCCGGAATGATATCTCCCGCCTTCTCAATAATTACGGTATCACCAATCTTAAGCCCCAGACGCTGTATCTCATCTTCATTATGTAATGTCGCGCGAGAAACGGTAGTACCGGCAACGCGCACAGGCTTCAAGTGCGCGACTGGCGTCAAAACTCCGGTTCTTCCAACCTGAACCCCAATATCTTCAACGATCGTGGTGGCCTGCTCTGCCGGATATTTATATGCTACCGCACCACGAGGCGCTTTACCGACGAATCCAAGGCTGGCAAAATCGGCAATAGTGTTTACATTCACAACAACACCATCTACCCAAAACGGCAGCCGATCGCGCATGCGAATGGCGTCTTCATGAAACTTTTCTACCTCTTGTATATTTTTACACAAACGGTTAATCCGTGTGCCGCTCGGAAAACCAATGTCTTGCAAAAATTCATGCACTTGAGAATGTTTCTTGACGCCAATATCAGAGACGCATTCATAGGCTAAAAATGAAAGTCTTCTCGACGCGGTAACACGCGGATCTAATTGGCGCACGGCTCCTGCTGCGGCGTTGCGGGGATTTGCGAACGGCTCTTTGCCTTGTTTTTTTTGCTCGCGGTTTAACGCGTCAAAATTCTTTTTTGGCATATATACCTCTCCGCGCACCTCGATCACGCGTGGAGCTCTGGGATATTTTTTTGTGTACTCACCTATCGTGAGTGGAATCGCTTCAATTGTCTTTGCGTTTTCAGTCACGTTTTCTCCAACACGGCCATCGCCTCGTGTCGCCGCCCGGACAAGCTCACCGTCTTCATATCTCATACTCAATGCGAGTCCATCAATTTTTAGTTCAGCATAATACTCTGGTTTTTTTCCCAGTAGCTTCACAATGCGAACCTCCCATTCCTGCATTTCTTCAAAACTAAAAACGTCGTTCAGCGACATCATGCGCGTAGCGTGTGGGGCTTTTTCAAATTTTTCTAATGGCACTCCGCCCACGCGTTGCGTCGGAGAATCTTTTGTTACAAGCCGAGGAAATTGTCCCTCGAGTTCTGCCAATTCATGCTTGAGCGAATCCAGAGCGGCATCAGAAATTTCCTCACGATCAAGCACATGGTACAGATAACGGTGATGGTTAATTTCTTTCCGTAGTTTTTCGATGCGGATGCGGGCCTCTTTTTCGTTCATAGCGAATTTGGTATGCTTAACTTCCTTATATGAAAAAAATACTGCTTATCTCTATTATAGCGCTTTTTGCCCTTACTGGCTGTACGGTTGCGCTTACCAACACTGATAAGGCAACCGATGCCCCGACAACGGTAACTTTCGCAGTCATAGGCGACAACGAGGGAATAAACAGCCACTATGACGCGTTTATGCGGGAAATTGCCCAAGATACAGATGTGCAGTTCGTTTTACATGTAGGCGACCTCGTTTCAAACGGCGGAAAAAAAGAACTTGACGAACTACTTACCCATCAAGCAAGTTTTAATTTAACAGTACCCTTTTACGCTGTCCCGGGAAATCATGACATCTACGACGATCCTGAGCGAACAGATTTCAAAAACGCCTTAGGAAAAATACCGCGCAGCGTTGATGTCGGAAGCGTCCACTTGGTGCTTCTGGATAATGCTAACCGAAAAGTCGGATTTTCTGACAGTGAACTTTCCTGGCTAGAAAAAGATTTACAGCAGGCAGAAGACAAGCATATTATACTCGCCTATCACCGACCGTTTAATTATCCGCTTGCAGCAACGATTGGCGATGATGAGACGAGCGCCTCGCGCGCTTCAAATGAAAAGTTTTCGTCCATTATTGGGCAGCACAACATTATGGCTATTTTTAATGGACACATTCACACCTATCTAGAATTTCCCTTCATTATAAAAGACGATACAAACAGCAACCGCAGTATTCCTGACTACATCTCAGGCGGAGGCGGACAACCCCCGCAAGACATCTTTGCGACTATTTTCTCAGCCGACTATCACTGGCTAAAAGTAACCGTTAAAGACGGCAATCTTTCGGTGGAAAAAATGCAGTAGCATTACTTAATCGTCGCCGGTCCATACCAGAGCTCTTGACTATTGCCGCGCATATCCTTCAAGGTTAAAAGAAACAGAGTAATCCGTGCTATACGGCCAGATTCCGGTATCAATTTTCACATTCGTAACCGTCTCGGGTGGAAAGGTCGCTAATCCATTTGCTTGAAACTGCAACTTCGGTGAAGGTATAGATCCCATCGGGCGCGGTCGGAGTCCACGTTGTGCCATCGTGCGGCCAAACTGACCGGAACGGATTTATTTAATCCGACGGCTGAACATCTGGCACCAAATAATCTTTCTTCGTTGCCTGATTAATAGCGTGCACTTCAACACTCATAATTGCGGTTGCCCTTGCGCCGCCTCTGCATATACCTTGATGGGTGTTGGATAATTAACCACCGGAATCTGAGCAAAAGAGGTGTTGCTCAATGGCTGCAAAAACTGTACTTAAGGGGTGAAAGTCGGCATCGTACACAATGGCAGAGAATTTCCGAACGCATCTTTTGGCGGTGTATGAGAAAGGGTGAATGAATCAATCTTAAGTTCGGGACGCCCAAGACTGTTTGAATCGCTAATGGTTATAGAAGCGTCATTCCCCGGAATCACCCGCATCTGTTTTGGCAAAACACAGCCATTTGTGCCATCCCCAAGCTTATCATCATACGACCCTTGCGCGCGATACACGTTCACAGAATGGTGGGACGGCAAATACGAAGAAGCATACCCAGAATAACCGCCTTGTTGGGTATTATCATCAAAATTACCAATATCAAAAATGAACTGATCATTTTCATCCGTACCCGTGAACAGCATTAGGCTACCTTTCACAGTTACGTAGTAATCCCCTTCTGCTATTTTTGAAGACAACCCACCCGATGATTCCTCGTACTTTAATGGATACGTAAATCCAACTTCAGTTCCAAGCGTGCCGTTAAAACTTTGTATGTGACACGTCCCGACAGTTTTGTCACAATTATAGAAAGGTGAATATCCGCCATATGCTACGCGGTTATACCCAAGCCAGTCATTCCATGCATCGCAATGAACAATGGTTGCTGATGCTTGATCGCACGTATCTGTGGCCTGCGTGCCTGCTGCTGTAGCCTCAAATGTATACGAATCTCTCGAATACGTGATCGGCGTAAACGTGCAATCATTTTGGCCGACAAACGCAACAGTAGAAATATTAAACCAGTCAAGCCGTGGGCTGTGGTCACCATTTGCTCGAAACTGCAATATATCGTCAGAACTCAATGAGACAAGCGTGCTGCACGTAGCCCATCCGTCCTTATCGCGATTTAGATTCAGTGAAGAAGGGCTGTGGTTTGATTCATTAAGCCTTGGTTGTATTGCTTCGTCGCCGCAATTATTAGTCTTCGAATCGCAAACATAAAGATCCATCGCCTCATCTGTATAAGTTGCAGAAAGTCGGGCACGGTAATTTACATAATACTGCTTAGAATTTAACACGCCAGGTTGGGCGGACTCTTCACCCAACTTAAAATTCAACAAGCTATACGACATACGTCCTAAATCATTATCAAATCCACAGGTTGCTCCACCCGATGCATCTACATCAGGTTCAAGTTCACAACGGACATCCTGCGAATCTTTGACCGTATTTGTCCCTGTCACGATATCCCACCCAGGACAGGCTATGCCGCCGGGACACTGAAATGGCATATTCGGTGACGCATTTGGTAATGGATCTGGCGAATATGCTGCTAAATCAATTCCCTTTTCTGCCTGAATCGTCCCTGTGCTATAGAATCCTGGATTGACTTTGATATTTTTTGTGAGCGCATCCTGCGACGAAAGTGCGTAATCATATAAACCAGCCAAAGAGAACTTCCATGGGATTGAAAGCTGAAGAGCCTGAAGCACATTTGAGCTCCGGCCGATCACTTTTACCGACACGCGCGCCGGCAGATCAATCCGCGTTTTTGCGCCTCCACATGAGTCTGACGCGATACAGTCACCGTAAGCGGACACCGATACCTTCGCTGCGTTTCCGAAAAGCGCCTTAATGCGCACAATATAATTCACTGGGGTTGTATTTGTATTGCTTCTTACTAAACACCCATCCTCTTCATCAGCATAAGGAGTACATTGCCCGACATTCTTCGTCCCGGTTACGAATGGATTATTAATAAAGTACACGCTATTTGTACTCCCTACCTTTTTCTTGAAATAGACCATGCGGGAAGGGTTAATTTCACTCCCCTTAAAATATTCTTTGGTTGTGGACGGAATATACGTAAACGAACCATCTTGCACTGTCCACGCGACCCACGACACCTCAATCCATGTATCTGGGTCGGTTACTCCTGACAACTCGAGGGCGGTGACTTCTTTCCCAGATGAACCAGCCGGATCATACAAATCAACGGTTACACTTTGGTTTTCTTGCAATGATGTCTGCAACGATTTTTCATATTCAAATGAGGCCTCTTGGTCTACGCAGAACTCACCGTTAGATAAAATACCCTTATTGGCAGGATCGTCACATACATATGAATTTTTAATTTCATTCACAAACGCGTTGGCAGAACCCGAACGCGCCCCTTTAAGCTGGTACAGTATTTTCTCAGCGCCGGTATCTGCAATATCTTGCGCTTCAATAGCCTTGCGTACGTCGGTGCCTTGCTCAAACTGTCGAACAATCAAAAACGTTACGGCAAGCGCAACACTCGAAACAATCGAAAGGATGAGCATCACCAATAGCAGGGTAACGCCTTGCGGATGTTTTGTATGTTGCAGATTATCGGTCATAAATACGTGATGTTGCGGTAAATTGCAATGGTACGCGGACGTGTCCTGCTGAAAGACCCGTGCCCTCTATTTCAAGCGTGGTGGTAACGGTCGGTTGCGCGTTCGGGACAGCGCAATAATTCGTTGCGCTACAAAATCCACTAGTCCAATCTGGGCACCCTTCGAGATCGTTCGCTAAATGACCACTACTTTCGGAAGGCCTTGTGCTTGCATCTCTATAGCATGTGCAGGCTTCGCTGTTTGAACACGGGATAGCCGTACCACGATATCCTGGATCTGAAATAGGATTAATATAAAATTGCACCCGCGTGAAATCAACTGAATCGGGTTTTACGCTTATGTAGTTACCCGAGCCAAATTTACAATCACGGGGCGCAACAAGCGGGTTGTTCACACAGACAAGCAAATCTTTGTTTTCTGCATCATACCAATAACGGGTGCGTTCGCCGTTACTGTTTATAAGCGCGAGTATATCTACCGGATTTTTTAGATTGCAATCATCAACGCCTGGAGCATCAAACGTTACGCAGCTATCTGAAGTTGCCGGGTCGACGCCATTATACATGCTGCGTCCTTTATAAAAATCGTAATCGATCCGCTGGGTATTGATTTGCTGCGCAAGCGTATTGAGTAGTTGCCGGGCATCGCCGAGTGCTTTTTGTGAAATTGCCTGTCGGCGCTGGGAATTAGAAGCATTGGTAAAAATCGTAACCACGAGCAATACCGCAACAGAAAAAATCGCCAGCACAACCACTGTTTCAAATAACGTAAATCCTTTTGGCTGTTTACCTCCAATCATACAAATCTTGCATTAATGTTACGTCTTCGGTTGTTCCATTCTTGCCCGGCCACGTAACTTTCGATGTAACGTGAATGCCAATCGGCGGGTTCGTACATCCTGGAGCCGAGGAAAAATCAATAGACTCGTTTCCCGGAATTTTTGACAAATACGTCCCGCCGTCGGTGTCGCAAATCGGTTCAAGAGTCAACAAACGAGAATATTCAGTGCTGAGGATTGTAGAGTTATTCGGTGCTAATAAGGGATCTTGAAAAAATAGTCCGTCAAACGAACCTCCGCCACTATGTTGCATTATCTGCGTATGGCTATCAGTAATTGTATTTGCACGAAAATCAACCACCCACGGGCCGTCTCCCAGGTTCTCCGGAAACGTTGTATAATCATTCTCAAGAACTGGTACGCCGGTATAATCAAATTTTTCCCCAGAGGGTTCAGATAATCTATCCCACGTTGTCACGAGCGGATCCCCAGCCTCAATCGCGAGACTGTTGCTATCACGAATCGCGCGAACAGCTTCAATACCTTCCTGCGCAAGACCGAGCGCGACAATTTCATTTCGGGATTTTGTGCCGACATCGATTGACCGTGCGATTAAACCAACGACGGTGAGTAAGCCGGTAATAATAATCCCGAGGGCGACGACTAACTCTAATAATGTAGTTCCTTTTCTGATCATGATTATATCGTACATGAGGAATCTGCTTTCTCATCAACCAGTCCGCTTGCGCCGTTGATGAGTATTTTCCGGCACGTGTTTGCTTTCGTGTGTTTTAGCAAAATTGTAATAAGGTAGTCCGGGCATGCACCATGAGAACCATCGTTTGTTATTATTGCATACATTTTAACGCTTGGGGGCATCCACGCGATCGATAAATCTGAATTGATTGATGCTGACAATGGATTTATATCACCGTCCGTCTTCTTATAACACGTATCTATGCCAGCTTCTGCTCCATTCTGCGTATACACAAAACCAGCGTCCTGATTGAACTGCGGAGTGATCCATGCTGAAGCGATGACCACATCTTTCGGTAGTGTTTCCGTATAAATATCACTATCGGTTCCGCCAATTCCTTCGTATAAAACTGGCGTACCAAAAGTATCATTCCGCTTATCAACTGAACCAAAATCTGCATACAACGTATACTGTCCGGTTTTCTTGTGGTCAAAAAAGATGCCATACCCGCCGGGAGGAAATACCCGACTGCAAGTAAATCCTGTCGTTGAACAGGTCTCACCAATTGTCGTGCAACTTTCAAGGTATTCATTTTGATTAGTTACACCTTTATCGCGCTTGCACACATTCAGAGACGTTCCGACTGACGTCTGGTTTTGCATCTGGCGAATGTCGTCAACGAATTTTTGAGACGCCTCGCGCAAAACCTGCGTTTGTTTTCCGCGCTGCAAATTCGCCAATATTATCCCCGATAAAAGGGCAAAAATAGCAATAACGGTAAGTATTTCAATAAGAGTAAATGCTTTGCGTTGCTTCATATTAGTATCCTGAATCGATTAGCCAGTATGTATTGAAATACCAGTTCACAATATCCGGCCCCCAAAAATAAATAACCAACATACCCAAGACAAGAAATGGCCCGAACGCGATCGTGCTTCCTAATTTTTTCTTTTTAGCAATCAAGACGATAAGTGAATATATTGTCCCCAGCAAATAGGAAACGATGAGCGCGGCAAAAACATACTTCCACCCAAGCAATGCGCCCATGGCTGCGCCAATCCGGATATCCCCGCTACCAACCCATTTGCCTTTTGAGAGAAGCCACTGAGCTCCAAAAAAAGCGATGCCTACGCCGGCACCGACTAACGGCTCATACCAAGCAAGTCCGGACAACTCACCGATTACAAACGCAACAATAATCAGTGGTACCGATAAGGCGTCAGGAATAACCTTATGCCGCGCATCAATAATGATAATAGGAATAGCAAACCCGATAAGTACCAGCGCAAACAGCAAGTGCCAGGAAAGTCCAAACACGCCCGCACTGATGCCAAAAAGTACGGCAGTTAATGTTTCGACCAAGATATACTGCCACGATATATGTTTTTTGCAGTGCCGGCATTTCCCTCGTAAAACCACGAAGCTTAAGATGGGGATAAGGTCCCGCGTTTCAAGTTTTTTCTTGCAATTTGGACAATACGAACGCTCACCAAACCGCATGAACGGTTTATGTCTGGGAAGTCGGTAAATCACGACATTGAGGAAACTTCCAATGCTTGCACCAAGTAACGCAAAGATGATAATCAGAATAGCCTGCATATCTTATAGTATAGCAAAAATACGGGATATTGTGCGTCCCTACTGGATGCCTTGCGGAGTCAACGCGTGAGTTCCCGCGGGATAGAAATTATAGTTACGCTCAAGGCTAAAAAGTACAACATATGAACCTTCCCCGGGAACACCCTGAACGACGTACGCGCCTCCCTGCGGATCCTTGAACGAACTAATATCCGGCAAATATTGCCCCAAATTACAGGTCGCAACCGATGACCCCTGTTCACTGCACCCACCCTCTGCCGCGGCGGCATACGATCCATCGGTTGCATACATTTCAAAAAAGGCAGCGGAAAGCCTGGCCATATCAGCCATGCGTTTTGCGTCACGGGTCTGTGCCCGCTCTTCACGAATTACCAAAAAGACACCCGAACCGACAGCGAAAACTACGAGGACCAGTATTAATATTTGGATCATGCTTAACCCTTTTGGTTTTCCCATAACGTTAGTGTAGCAAAATATCCCGACCTTGTCTTTATCCTCCCAACCATTCCAACCAAAGAAGACAGTCTTGTTTTGCCATTTTAAGACAGTCTTGTAGGAGCCAAACGGGACAGTCTTTGACTTATAGGTGTGGTCGGTGTAGGGTATGGATGTGCCCCAACTTTCATTTGAGGATTGTTAAGTTAACAAAAATATGGGCACAACGAAATATAAAAGTTCTGCAAAGGGAGTTATATATCATATATATAATCGAGGGAACCAGAAAAAAGAAATTTTTTTAGATAGCCATGATTTCTCTTTTTACATCCACAAACTACAAAAGGCGGTAAAGGATTATAATTTTTCATTGATTGCGTATTGTTTGATGCCAAATCATGTACATTTGGTTGTCAAACAAAACACCGAACAAACACCTCAACTACTGATAGCTTCGTTGCATACAAGTTATTCAAAATTTTTCAACAAAAAATACAAACTCATCGGACATCTTTTCCAGGGACGATACAAACAAAAAATAGTAACCTCCGATGAATATGCTCGTTACTTAGTAGCTTATATTCATTTAAATCCTGTACAAGCTGGTTTGTGTAATGTGCCGCAAGAATATCCGTGGAGCAGTTATAGAGAATACCAAAATAAAACGAAAGTGAATACCCTTTGTGAACATCCTTTGATTCATGAACTCGGCCTATCGCTCGACATTACTTCTCCTCTGATATTAATGTCTATACCCCAAAAAATCTCACCAAAGGAAATGTTTGACGATTAGCAAGACTGTCCCAAAACCTCATTTAAAGACTGTCTTAAAATGGCAAAACAAGACTGTCTTCAAGAAGGAAGAAGGGGGGGAAATGAGATTAGTGTAGCAAAAAAGGCTTAAGAGAAAAGGCTTAAGAAGGTGGAGTACACTTAGCTGTTGGATCGGCAGCGGCCACGCCTGGACAAGATGGCGGAACAAGCTTCTGGTTCACAACATCGCTCACGCGACCTCCTGGCCCTAAGGCATAATAGTAGTTGCCAACTTCAAGTTTTGTGTAAATAAGATAATCTGACGCTCCTGCGGCAGCATTGCAATCTGCAGCCCTGCAATTCGCAATATAGTGATATCCATGATCATCTGCTCCCTCAAGCGGATCCATAACTTCTTCTTTTATATAGTCGGGAATCATAGCCCCACCACTCAAAAATAAACCAGTTGCAGGTAGGGTAGAAGTTGCGCTGCTGTCAGGTGTTACGGTTACGCCACTTGTATCAGCGGCAAGCGGATACTGTTGCATATGATCATCAAAATACGACGTTAAGTTATGCTGAAACTGCGAAAGATCGAGCCGTCGCGCCGAATCCCGCGCCTTTTCTCTGGCGCCAGCAAGCATAGTCAATCCAATTGCGGACAAGATCGCAATAATGGCAATCACCACTAAAAGTTCAATAAGGGTAAACCCTTTTTTGGTATTAGCGTAAGGCATACAGCCCTGTTAACGTGCTTAGCGTCCAACCCCAATAAATCATAACGGTGCCCGCAATGACGAAAAATGGTGTCACTGGTATCCGTCTGCTATGCGCGAATAGACGGAAAAAAATCATGCCAATAACTGCGCAAACAAACACGAGCATAAGGAAAATGAAAAAATTTGGCCATCCAGAAACTAGAATGCCAAATGTTAATATATTGACATCTGATTGGTCAATTTTTGATTCATTTGTCCGATGCGCATACAACGAAAGTAAAAACCATACAATGGCGGCGATCAAGATGATCGTTCCTTCGCCTATAAAAATTCGTTGTAATGACGTCAAAAGTTGCGCACGCGTCCACAGCACACTAAAAGAATCTGCAGGCAAATTATATGAAGAGTTGATGGTAAAAACAGTCCGCGCGGCTATCTCAAGAAATCGTTCTATTGGGTATAAAAAAAGCACCCAATACGATACGCGAATCGGGATTGTCTTATGGCGAAATGACAAGTAGCCAACAAGCACAAACAAAATGGTAAAAATTATTTTTGGTCCCCACAAAAAAATGAAATCCATGAGACTAGTATACAAAATTACGAGCTGTTCGGCTAGATGATGGGGTCAAACATAAAAGGAGCGTGTTCGCTCCTTTTACGTGTGTATGTACACTCGTTTACTAGAATGTACAGACAGGATTTGCTGGTGTGTAGCTATCGCAAGTTGGGGCAGAAGTTTTTGCATCGGCGGTGTCTGTTACCGTGCCCTCCTCATTGATGCCGTAGTAGTATGTTCCACCTGCGGCTTCAAGCTGCGTGTACACAATGTAGTGTGCTGGCGCTGTTACAGGTGCACCACCGGCTGCTGCAAGAGACGTTAAATAGTAGTAGTGATTATGTGCCGAATCAACTGTACCAGCTACTGCGTCTGCAGTTGGAGCTTTTAACGCCTGTGCGAGATAATTTGATGTCAAGGCACCCCCGGCCGTCAAAACTCCATTTGGCGTCGCATTTTGAGCTTTTGAGTCTGAGCTTAAGTCGCCACCTGCCGCCTGCATCGGAGGATACGTACTCCCATGGTCGTCATAATACAAAGAAAGCGCCGTACGAATCTGTGCGATATCGGAGCGACGTTGTGCATCACGAGCTTTTTCACGGGCACCGTTCAAAGCAACAAGTCCGATAGCGGACAAAATTGCGATGATAGCAATAACCACGAGAAGCTCAATAAGGGTAAACCCTTTTTTCTGTACTTTTTCCACTGTATATCACCTCCCTTCCTCTGATAAACGGAAACGTTTCATAGGGATCATCGTCCTTGATGATCAGTGATCAGTACCTCACCACCGATCACCCATAAGCCTCCGACATCTAATTGCAGAGGTGTAGAAACTTTTAACCGTTTAAATTTATATGTTCAGATATATCTATTTTAGCATAAAAAACTAAGAAAGTCAATTTATGCACGTCGGTTTTCCACAACCACATATTTCCATTTTAAGCCAAGATTAGCCATACTTATCATATGAAAACCATTGGATCAAATTTTCTGAACCGTCGCTTCCTGCCCTATGGACTTTTATTCGGATTAAGTCAAATCTTTTTCTTGTTCTTTTATGCGTCCGTTTTTACCACAGATAAAAATGACTGGATTGCACGATTTCAGACATTTTTCAACCTTGCAACAAAGCAACACGCTCTCCCCGGCTTCAGTGTGATGCCACCGGCGGTTCCGGTTTTCAAAATCTCGGGCGTTTTATTCTCAATACTGCAATCGATTTTCCACGCCCCGCTAACGCAAGCCGGCCTACTCTATGTGATTTCTGTGATGTTGGCAATGGGAGGAGCACTCATGCTTCTCTTTTTTCTGCTCAGACGGCTTATCACTGACAAAGAGGCATTATTCGTCACATTACTCATACTCATTAATCCGTTTTATTGGAGATCAAATGTATCGGATGTGTATATATCATTTTTCTTTATTTTCTGCCTTTTGTGTCTCTTTCTTTTTATTAAGCGGAGGGAGTTTCAATGGATCTTTTTTTCAGCGCTGTTTTTGGCGCTTGCCGTAGCCACCCGTCAAGCTGGAATTGCATTATTGCCGCTGACTCTTTTCGCTTTACTGCTAGCCCGAAAATATAGACTGGTTACAAAAAATGATTTCTGGCGTGCAGTCTTATGGGGGGCGGTGCTATCAATTATCTTGTTTACCGTCATTTGGCCACAAGCGATTTTTCATACACAAAATGCTCTCGGAAAAAATGTTGACGTCACACGCTATATAAAAACCACAACTACGGAAAATCAAGCCTTCTTTACTATTGCAATACACCGAGTTGCAAAAGCGCTCGGATATTACCCGTACGCGTGGATATTTCTCGCCGGCAATTTTTTGCTATTTGGTGTGCGCCGCCTTAAAAAGCAAGACGCGGCTCTGCGAATCATGTCCCTAACGTGCCTCAGCGCCTTTCTTCTGTTTCTCGTCGTACTGCCGTTTTACAATGAAGGATTGCAGTCATCTGCTCTTCGCTATACCCTTCCAGGAGTATTTTGCCTCGATCTCCTGTTGGGTATCGAATTTTACCGGCAACTGATTAATCTTATCACACACAAAAAAACATACGCTATTGCGTATGCCGGAGTATTTGGGCTCTTACTTATTTTGTCATACTACTATTACGCGTATATATAAACGCGTTTAAATGGCGTTGGACAGATTGTAAATTGGAAGCAAAATAGCAGCAACAAGAAAACCAACAGCTCCGCCCATAATAAGCAATATAACTGGTTCCATAAGGGTGACCAAATTTGCTATAACATTTTCAAGTTCTCGATCAAAGAAGTCGGCGACTTTCCCTAAAATCTGGTCCATATGGCCTGACTGCTCACCGACAGCCAACATCTGAGTCATCATTAAAGGAATATACTTACTGCGCACGAAAGCAGTAGTAATTGAATTACCGCCTTCAACCTCGCCTATTGTCTCATTAATAACCTCGCGATACACAAAATTATCTACAACGTCACTGGTAATTTCAAGCGATCGGGAAATCGGCACACCAGCTTCGAGTAGCGTGGCGATTGAACGAGCCATCCGAGAGAGATATAATTTCTTAAAAACGCCTCCGGCAATTGGAATCTTTATCTTTATCAGATCCCAAATTTGTTTTCCGCGCTTTGTACGTTTAAAGGTAATGAAACCGAATACCAGCGCACCAATCCCGAGGAAAATCAAATACCAGTAACTCTTCGAAAAACCGACAAAAGCAATCAACACTCGCGTCGGAAACGGTAATTGAGCATTGGCTTCCGCAAACACATCAAGAAGTGAGGGAAGGACAAAAAGCGTCAAACCAGTACCAACGACAAGCACGCCGGTAAGCAGTACGATCGGGTAAGTCATCGCTCCCCGAACTTTGGAGATGAGATCATAATCTTTTTCCTTCTGCGTTGCGAGATATTCAAGCACCTCGTCCAATTTACCGGTTGTTTCACCTGATCGGACCATGTAGACAAAAAAATTGTTGAACACGCTGGGATACTTCGCAAGCGCAGCAGATAACTTTACGCCACCCTCAACATCATCTAAAATATCGGACAAAATAACTTTAAACCGCACATTTTCAGTCTGACGAAGCAAAATTTTCAGAGAACGAACAATAGGAACATTAGCATTAATCATGACGGCAAGCTGACGAGCAAAAATAACCAGTTCTTTTACCTTGATCCGGTTAAATAACGCAAGCGGATTCTGGAAAATTTTCCCCTCTTTGCGCTCTTCAAGAGAAATAATGGTGAGTCCGCGTTCTTTCAGAGTATCATAAGCAACGTTTTCGCTCGCCGCAACAACCGCACCATTGACTTGTTGCGAATCTGCTTTTCGTGCTCTGTAGTCGAAAACGGCCATATTAGAATCGTTGAATCACTGTTTGTAGCTGGTCAGGATCGTGCGCATAGGCGCGCGCATCCTGCATCGCGATGACCCCCTGCTGCACATACTGTGCGAGTACCATATCTCGTGAAATCATACCATGTTCTCGGGAGGTTTGCGTAATGTTGATAAGCTTACTGAAGTTGCCGTCACGTATAACCGATCGTGCTGGAGCATCTGGAATAAATAATTCCGGTACGAGCACCAGGCCGCCTCCGATGCGCTTAATCAACTGCTGGCAGATGATTCCTTGCAAGGCCTCTGAGATCATGCTTTGTGCGTTCTTTCGCTGATCAGCGGGATATGAACTGACGATGGTTTGAAGCGCATGCGGGATCGATTCTGCTGCAAGCGTTCCAATGACTAATCGATCATTCATTGAAAGCTCAATTGTTTTGCTTATCACATCGGGGGTTTTTAGTTCCGACACCATAACCACATCGACGTCTTCGCGATCGGCCAAATCCAAAACCGCGTTCAAAGACGTCGCATCACGCCCCACCTCTCGCTGCTCAATCACACTTTTTGCGTTAGAAAACAGATATTCAATCGGATCCTCAGCTGTTACGATATGTTCGGCACGTTCAATATTTATTTTTTGAACTAATGAAGCGGCTGTCGTCGTCTTCCCTGAACCAAACGGTCCGGTAATCAGGATCAATCCTCTTTCTAATTTCGAAAAATCTTGCACCTCATGTGGAAGCCCTAGCGAGTCAATAGGAGGGATGCGGTCTGGGATAAAACGCATAGAAATCGACAACGCCCCTTTTTGATAAAACACGTTCATACGAAACCGGATGCGATCCATAAAGGTCTGTGAGACTGTGATATCTTTATGCGCTTCGAGCTGCTGCTTTTGCGCGTCAGTCAACAGTCCGTCAGCAAGCGCCTGCACAACCTCAGGGGTGACAACCTCTTCATGCTCAAGCATTTTCAGCTCGCCGTCTACCCGAACGATCGGGGGCGTGCCTATGGTCATATGCAAATCAGTTGCCTTCAGTTCTGCGACTGTGGTTATAATTCGTGCAAACGACTGTTGTTGGCTTGCTTGCAACATGGGAATTTAGACGTTAACTATTTTTTTCACCTTTGCCACAACCTCTGATGGCATAAAATGTGCTTTAATCAGATAGTCGGCTGCACCTAGAGACAACCCTCGTTCGACATCGTCTTTCTGCCCGAGATTCGTCAATAAAATCACCGGAATATCTTTGGTCTCTGGATTCTTCTTTATGCCTTCGAGGACATGGAAACCATCCATTTTTGGCAAGACAATATCCAGAAGGACAATATCGGGTTTAACAGCCGCCGCCTCACGAAGCCCCTCCTCACCATCGGAAGCGAGCTGCACATTAAATCCCTCAAGTGACAGCTTGGTAACATACATCCCGGATAAAAACGTATCGTCTTCGACCAAGAGCACTGTTGGTTTATCTTTTGTGGAATTTTTCGTCGCTTTCGCCATAATCAAAAATACTAAAAAAATAAAACTTAAGTTTGGGTAACGCGCAAAACTTCTTCTACAGTTGTAAGGCCACGTATCGCCTTTAAGAAACCGTCTTGACGAAGAAGAAGGATACCCTGTTCTTTTGCGCGTGCTCGAACCTGGTCCATTGGAAAACCATTCACAATCAGATTCTGGAAAATTTCGTCGATTTTTATTACTTCGTTAATGACTAAACGGCCTTTATAGCCGGTGCCACCGCATCGTGTACACCCTTTACCGCGATAAAACTTGATATTGTTGCGATCGATATCTTTAGGCCACTGTTTTTCACCAAGCGTTTCGAGTTCCTTTTGCACATCCTGTTTCATATCTCGGGGAAGCTCAAATTCCTCTTTGCAGTATTCACATATTCGGCGGACGAGACGCTGGGCTTCAATAAGTGCTAGGGATGATGAGAGTAAAAATGGCTCCATCTTCATATCAATGAGACGGGGAATGGCTCCAAATGAATCATTGGTGTGCAGTGTGGAAAAAACAATATGGCCAGTAAGAGAGGAGTGCACCGCGAGCTCAGCAGTTTCTGAGTCGCGGATTTCTCCAACCATGATCGCGTCAGGGTCTTGGCGCAAAATCGCACGCAATCCGCTGGCAAACGTCATACCAACATCTGGATTTACCTGGCTTTGATTAATCCCTTCGATATAATATTCAATCGGATCTTCCAGTGTCACGATGTTGATGCCATCAGTATTGATAAGCGACATTAATGAATACAGGGTTGTTGATTTTCCTGAACCGGTTGGCTCGGTAACAAGTATCAGTCCTTTGGACTTTTTGACGCTTTCTTTCAATAATTCCAGATCGCGCCCCATAAACCCAAGTTTGACTAGGTCCAAAAAGTTCTGCGACATGTCCAAAATACGCATCACGACTTTTTCCTGATTCATTAGGGGCAGGGTTGATACGCGAAGGTCGATGGTTTTCCCCTCAAGCGTCGTTCGGAAGCGTCCATCCTGCGGAATGCGCGTCTCATCAAGCTTTAAATTCGACAGAACTTTTATGCGTGCGACGATAGCAGAATGGACGTACGGCGGCAGAATAATCGATGTGTGGAGTTCGCCGTCAATACGGTACCGCACCCGAGATCCTTCTGAAATTGGTTCAATATGGATATCTGATGCTCCTCCTTCAACGGCGTGTTTCAAAATAACCGACACCATCTTGGTCACCGGTGCGGTTTTTACGACCTCTTCCATGCCCTTATCCTCGAGGTTCAACGATTCAATTCCGGTGCTGCTCTCTGCACGATCTTCATCACTGTTTGCTAGTGCTTCCTCAACTTCTGACGATAAAGAAGAATACTGTTTAAAAATATTTCTCAAGCCAGAAGCTGAAATAACCTTATAGACAACGTGATAATTATTTTTGCGGGCGATAAAATCGAGCGCTTCCATTGCCTTAAAGTTCGTCGGATCAACCATGCCGACCGTTAAGGTCGATCCGTCTCGTGCAATCGGAGTTATTTCATAGTTTTGTGACAAATCTCTCGGGATAATATCAAGAATCGTCTTTGGGATTTTCTTTCCCTCGAGATCTGCATACGGAATACCAATAACTTCCGACAGCGCCCGTGCCAAAACATCATCTGGCACAATCTTTTTTTGCTCAATAAGGCGAATCAAAGAAACGCCGCTTTTTCCGGCTTCTGTTCGCAATACGGCCAGCTGATCCTCTTTAAGTAATTTTTTCTCAACTAAAATGTCAAGAACATCCTTCTGGGATGTCGTCTTCATTTTTGTCACCACATCTTCAGTGGGTTGTACAGGAGTGTCTGCGCTCATACATTACAAAGGTAAAAACGGATTATCCCGACCGACCTGACTAATGATTCGTTGCGGGGATTCATTTCCGCTTGTGTCCACCGACGTCAGGGTATAATAATAGGTATTTCCGTCAGTCAGATCGTTCATATTAATAAAGCAGTCGCCTTCGGGGGCACCTGAGGTTGTCTGGTCTTCCGTTGTTTGTTTTACACAACCATCCGTTGTCTGGATATATTCGCTTCTCTTGGTTTTTATAGGCTGACCCAACAGCCCCTTGACCTCTGATCGATAAATTTTTACATAATCGAAATCTGAATCCAATGGATTCGTCCAAGAAATTACGACGCTGTTTCCATCACCGCCATTTTGTACGACAACATCGGTTGGCGCTACCGGTGGGATAGTATCGGAAGGTACCCCGCTGACGCTATTCGTATATTCAGATTCTTTAAATGAAGAATAACCGACAACTTGGTAAGTGTCGTCGTTTTGTGAAAGCTCATCAACAAACGATGACGCACTGGTAATTTTTGTCGGCTGATTATCCATTGTATAGGTAACTAAAACACTGGTCACGCCATCACGGATCCGTCGTATTTGCAAAGCCTCTGTCGGATTGTCGCTATTCGAAAATCCATTCCAGCTCACCACCGCGCCTGACGTACCTGCCCCATCTACGCGAATCCCCAGGGTCGTGTCATTGCTGCCAATCGAGAACTCCTGGGTCTGAAACTGCTGGACATCTAATGCTGCTTTCACACGATAATAGTAAGTTTGACCGTTAGTCACATCCTCGTCCATATACGTCGTGGTGCCCGGCCCCAAGAAAGCAATTTGCTCATATCCAGATGACGAACTTACGGAACGGAACAAGGTTGTTGATGCTGGGTTTGACTCATCGGTCGAGGCATCTTTCCAGGAAATATACAATTTACCTCCATAACCGGGATTGAATACGGAAAGGTCGGTGGGCGTAGATAATGTGTTGGTTGAAAGCACATCGACGCCTTCCTGGTTGGTATATTTTATCCCAAGCTGATTTTTTATGTTTTCCGGATTTGCAATCGCGTTAAATCGAGGGTCGGAAAATAGAGATTCACCAAAATCAGTGGGAACAGGCAAGCCAGAGGTAATATTTGTAATTGTTATGGGGGTTCCCGGTGTTGCCTTAGACGTAATGTTCTGATAGACAAAAAAGGCAGAAATCGCCACAACTATGCCGATAACCGACCAGAGGATAAAACTTTTTCGTGTTTTCTTTCTTTTTTGTACAAGCATATTATGCGATGGCTAACTTTCAGAAAGATAATACGTGGTAAGTGTCACGTCGTAGGATTTCGAGGATACCGGATATTCTATGCTGGAGATAGTCAAAATAGGCCCGAATGCTTCAACTGAGAGTAAAAACTTTTTGAATGCGTCATAGCTGTCAATACCATTTATTCTCATCGTGACACTCACCTGCTCCACGCTACCGACAGACGAAGTTGAGGTTGCCGAGGTTGCTGACTGAGAAGTCCGTCGTGAAGAGGGCGTTGCTCCGCTAGCGAGTCGATCGCTAAAGGTAATAGAGGTAACCTCAAGATTATTTTGAGTACCCAACTGTTCGAGTTGCAAGAACAGCTGCTGCTTATCGAATCCTTTCGGTAAAATACTGTCGATACGCTGGATGTCATTATAATCAATCTGCGCATACCGATCACGCATGCTTTTTAGCTGTGACAAAAAGGATTGCAACTGCGTGAGCTGGTCTTGTTTTTGTCCCAACTCTAGAACATTAACTTCTCGAATGTCTTTCCATGTAGGAACAATAAAAAAATAGGTGAAGAAAAAGACAACGATGACAACCGAAACAATCACCACATAGATAAAGTTCTTGTCTACGAAGCTATACAGCTCATTCTTTTTTACAAAAGGAATATTCATAGCCTAGTTTGTTGTTGTGCTTAGCAAATCAGGAACAAGCTGAACCTGCACAGCAAATTTTGAAGTCGGACTCTCGCCCTCACCCGGCGCCTGTGTATTCGGACTAGCAAACGGAAGCGAAGCGGGGCCAACGTTCTCAAAAGTAGTTGCGCTTTTGGGAATAGTCGGGGTTGTGGTAATGGTTACTGTTTCTGCAAACTCGGATGCCTGCTTGAGAACATTGATCTGCTCAAATGCGGTGGCTGCATCCGGCGCCTCACCCTCGATTGTCACGATACCATCACTCTTGGCGCTAATCTTGGTAAGCGCCACTTGTTTAAGCGTGTACTTTTCCAATGCGGTGAATAATTGTGTCCAATGAATTTGATTATCTAATAGCGTCTTTACTTCTTCGGTTCTCTTCTGCAAAACAAGCGCATCTCGTTGCACCGGCTTCAAGGCATTAATTTCATTCTTTGTTAAAAAAGTCTGCTGATCAATATCGACCACCCGTTTTGCTATATTCGTTTTATAAAATGACAGGACACCGTAAAGAGCGAGGCATACAAAAGCGGAAACAAGTACGATGACACCAAGAAGCGCCAAACGGCTCATCGTTCGTTTTCGCTGTACCAATTCATCCGGAACCAAATTCACATCAAACGCTCCACCGGGCGTTCGTGGCCGGCGACTCATCTGATCTTCTGCCGTTTCCGAAGCAGGAACTCCCGGTTGAGTAATTGGTGCTGGCGGTGCACCCAAAGTAGCGGCTTTTGGTGTCGGCGGAGAAGGAACGGCTACCTTTTCTGCGGTTCCTTGAGTTTTGGGACCGCTTTTTTCTTGAGCATGAAAAGGAGAAAATGGTGGAGGTGGAAGCGGAGGCACCGAAGCATCATTTTCTGCAACGGCTTTTTTTACGGTCTCACTTTTTTCTGAGGTATTTTTCGAAGAAAATGACGGAGGCGGAGGCGCTGCTTTCTGCTCTTTCTTTTCTCCTTTTGAGTCTTTCGACGGCTCGTATGAAGGCGCATCATTCTGAGGAACCGCAAGAGATGCTTCTGATGGCCCTTTCTTCTTTGAACGCGAAAATAGACCCTTAAACCATCCGAAGGGTTTCTTTTTATTCTTCTTTCCCTCGATCTTCTTTTTCTCTTCTGGTTGCTGATAAGTAATAACTGTCTTTTGCTCGACTTTCTTTACGTCGTTGTGCGATTTGACGATAGGTTCTTCTGATTTTTGCCCCTGCTGCGGTTTTGACGGAAGTGTGGGTACCTGAGGGGGCTTCGGTATATCGGTCGAAGATTTCTTAAAAATCGAAAGGACGCCGCCGTGTGAAGATTTTTTCTCTTTCTTCACGTCGCCTTTCGGACTTGTGTATTCAATCGTCCGTACTTTTTTTTCGGATTTCTCTCCGTCTTTATTTTTGTCGGGGAGAAAATTAATACTGGACATACTTTATGAAACTATCTGCCGCATGGCAAAACCAACGGCTACTGCGAAACGCGGGCCGATTTCTTCCCAGATGGGTTTCAATTCCACGGGGTACATAACGCGTGCCCACGGATCCCCTATAAACACTTTCGTATTAAAAATATTCTGCAAATAGTCTGTCAAATTTACCAAGAATGACGAACCGCCACACAAAATAATTTTTTCTATCGGTTTAGTGTTCCCCTGATTCTGATAAAGATTCAACACGTATTTAATCTCATTAACAATATTTGAAATGACAAACTCTATGGTCTTTGGCACCCGCGAAGCTGAATTGCCGACCGCAGAAAGTCCAAAATCCCTCTTGAACTGTTCTGCGCGGTCATTAGTAACATTCATGGAGCGAGCGATAGTTTGCGTAATATTGTTTCCGCCGATATCCAGCGAGCGGGTAACCAGAGGAATACCATCTATAAACACCATAATATCAGTGGCCGTTGCACCGATATCAACAACCATAATTGGGGCTTTATCGCGACCAATCAAGGATCGCTCAAGAGCAAAGGCCTGAGTCTCTAAGCTCACGAGCTCTAAATCAGCTCCCTTAAAAATTTCAACGTACCGTTCTACCAAGTTTCGTGGCGCTGCGGTCAGCAGGACCTTCATATCTTTTTGGCCCGGTTTTTCTTTCCCTTTTTTGCCTTTTTGGGTTTTTGGTTCTGGCGTTGATTTCCCTTCTGCATCTTTGATAATTTCCCAGTCTAAAATCATTTCTTCAATGGGCATTGGCACAAATTTCTTCGCTTCCCATTTTACAGCAGACATCAGCTCTTTTTTTGACATCAATGGCAGTGAAATGATGGAACTAAAAACAGTAAAAGAGGGTAATCCGGTCAGCGCCTTATCAGTGGTCACTTGTGCCTCTTTTATGATATGCCGTAATGCCTTTATGATGGCTTCTTTATTCTCTGGACTGTTACTTTTGAGGATATTTGTTTCAAATTCAACGAACCCATAGGTTACTAGCTGTGGGCGTCCATTCACGTCTTTCAACTCAACAAGCTTTATTGACGAACCTCCTATATCAATACCAAGATAGTTTTGTTGTTTGTTTCCAAATAGTGCCATAGTGTTCTTATTATAACAAATTTTTAGACTAGCGTCAATAACGAAAAAACCTACGCTGTTGCCGTATTCCCTCACTGAAAGGCCTTATAAAAAGAGTCTCTTTTATGGTATAGCCTGACGGATAGTCGGTAAACCAGATGCAAAATCTTCGAGTCCTGGGGGCGGATTTACTACAACTCTTCCGTCGTAAATAAAGTTTTCTGAAGGTTCAATGACATGTCCTTTTTTATCCTGAACATAATACTGTCCGGTCAAAAAGAAGTTACGGGCGATCACCAGACCGTACACATTTAATTGTGCTTGTTCTCCAGTAAGGTAAATTGAGAAATAGGTGCCCGCCTTACCATTTGGCTTCCAAAATTCGGTTTTATCGTTCCCCAATACTACGAACGCGCCCACGCGATACATTTTTAACTCAGGATAAACAACACCCCCACCCTCGGTTAACACAAGATTAGTCGTACTTCCGTCTATAAACCATGCCACAGAAGCAATCTGACTTGTATCAGTTACCTTTAAATTAGAATCATTATTTGTCTCGGCGTTATACGGAAGGTCTTCAGCGGCCGTGCATGGAAAAAGATTCATTCCTTGCGGACAATAACGCATCTGACTGTCCATAAATATTAAGCTTCCGGGTATAACGAAGGAAATGGCTCCACTTTCTTTCTTACCTTGCGGCAAAAGATCATTGGCAAGACCATCCCCATCCATGTCCCAGTCATAATATCCATCACCATTGTTAAATTGCAATCCCATTCCCGATATACCAAACCAACCAAGTGAAGCATTGCCATAGTTGTCTGGAATCACATATATGGTCGGGCGACCGGTGTGTCCGTGCCTTACCTTATAAAAGAATGCCTGCACTATCTCGCTAACCGTATTGCCTTTATCGGTCGGATATAGCGGATTAGTAGAAATATCTAATCTGGTTCCAGTCGCACAAGAGGAACTATCGTTTGCTGTATAAGAAACGTTATTATTCATGTGCGTGTCGTCGTTGCCAAAGGCAATCTGTCCGCTATCAGGAATAGAACCATGAGAACTGACGCATATATGGTCTGCGCTAGTGCCAACGTCCTCAGTGAGCGTTGCGATAAATCCGTGAGACTTACTCCATTGGCACTCGGGCGGATTATTTTCGTAGTACCTCCCAGTTGAGGTTGTAAAAACATCTAATCCACTCGGATCAGTAACCGTAGGATCTGCCCGGCAAAGAACAACCTGCTGGCCGAATTTGTTTAACCCGGTTGTTGCAAGGTCAGCGAAACCGCTAGTAAGCTCACGTGCCTGTTTGCTTTCTTTGGGGTCGCCGGGGTTCGTCGAACACGGCGCGTCAATATAATCACCGAGTCCGCCATTCGCTGCTGGATCCCATCGTTGACACTGAGAAACTAATGTTGAAATAGCATCTAAATCAGGGACTTTTCCAAGTACACTCGAGCTCCCTTGCGTGAAATCAAAATCAGGTGCATCAGATGGTCCATACGCATTCGTACATTCGTCAATACACGTTTGATCACTACAGCCGCCTAAACATTGCTGCAATTGCCCCGAACTTGCGCCTTGCGGTTCATCGATATTTTGGGTTATCGTGCCATTCGTCTGAATCAGATACGTAGCAGAATACTGCGTAGGATTAATTAAGTTATATTCTGGACCAACAATATCAACATCCCCACCAACATATAAACTCCCGAACAATGCACGGATATAGGGGTAAATTTGATCAAATTTACTTGGTTGAAAATTTATCCACCCGAAACCGGCTATATTGTCTTTGTATCGCGAAACACTTGGATCTGGGCTGAGTGTTTCAGTATTGGGCGCAGACCACCCGAATCCACCCAATGTCTGCTCTGGTTGCATATGACCAACAGGAATGACAAATGTATTATAATTTCCGGTTTCATTGACTTGTTCAACAAATGCGCTAGTGCCCCAGCTCCCTGCGCTTGTTCCATCGACGCCTCGGGTAACAGACTCCAGTTGATTTGTTGATTCATCAACACCTGAATATTCAATAATTTCTGGAATTTGATCGTTTGTGTCTATTTTATTGTTTCCATTAGTGTCTTGCCGTATTATGAGCTTCCCAGATGGCAAGAGCCCTGCAACAGAACTTAACCGCAGTGTAGTATCAGCTGCCGAGATTGACTGTTGCAGTGTTGCAGTCCAGACAATTGATGTGCTATTAGGCGGGCACTGCCCGGCAAAACCGCCACTCGGCAAAGACTTGACCAACGTAAATGATTTCTCAGCCGGATCGATACTTGTATAATCCCACAAATAATTGGGGTGGCAAGGTGGAGAAATACACTGCCCGCTCACATACAACTTTTCTGTCTTGCCAGGTGCAGGAACAGGATACCCATCAACGCTTGTTGAATACATAGTATTGCTGCCGCACGAAGGATTTCCCTTAGAAGAAATTGTCTTAAAGGATCCCCAATGCACGGTTGACCACTCGCCGCTGAGCTTTATCCACCCCCACTCTTTGTCACATGGCGGTGCCTGACCGGCGCCGATTCCAGATGAACAATAGCTTTCCTGATAATTTGCCCAGCTTTCTGCTCGCGCGTACCCGTCTAGCTGATAACTAGTCGGGTCAAAGGAATTAATTCCCCGATAAATATCGTAGGTGCCATTTGCATCAGTCGTCACCTCATTGCCATTAATCCAAAACACTGGGGTCCCAGCAGTATGAGATCTTGCCTTTGAAACATATATTTTATTTGCCAAGGGCGTAGAAGTCGTTTCACGACGTACTCCTTTCAATGTTCCGCTGGCGTCTATGCCTGTATAAAAAATAACCTCTGAATCAATACGAAGAGATCCCCTACTAGTCTTAAAATCAGAAGATGGTATCGCATCGCCATTCTCATCAACCAACGTAATAGGTGAACTTGGGTCATCCGTGATATCGTTTCCTAATAGCGCGCATTCTCGCGCTGTTGGACTATTGGTAATGTAATAGGGACTTGAAGTTGCTACTGGTGGATTCCCGCATGGATTATTTTTGTTTACGCTGGTCTCACGGTCAAATGATACGTACCCCACACGTTCACTCCACGCTTTGCCGATGAGCGTCCGTGATGGAAATGCGGGATTCGTAACTGCGCGCACGCCGTAATACAAACCACCTTCTTTCGTCGACCATGCGTTCCCTGATGAATCGTAATTTTTACTAAAACAAGTGCTAAGATTCTCGCACGACAACGACAACCATCCGACAGATTCAGCCCATGCCCAACCACGAATGCCGTTTGTATTATAGTTCCCCGAAAAATTGGCTGAACACCAGTTGGTCGATGAACAGGGGGAACTGTTATCGTGAGCCCGAGCAAAAATCATCTGTAAACTAAAAATATTTGAAAGCGCCTCAGGGCGAGCTTTCTCACCAGTCGGAATATATTGCGGAGGGTAATTGGTTATTTTCGGTTGTGCAAATCCTTCAGAGGCTCCAGGGCTTGGGCTTGGATTTGTTACTTGAAAATAAATCGGTGCGTCAGGGTTTTCATTTGTATCTCTATCAGCAAACCACGAAGATGAAAGGGAGCCGTCACCATCTGTTGGGGGCTCTATACGAGTATACACCACACTCGATTTTTTGGGGTCACCATTCAAACTTTGAGGTACAGCGACATAAATAAACGAATGCCCCCAACCAATTGAGGGACCTCCAAGATCTGGGTTCACATACATTGGAGATCCGGTTGTAGCTGCAACGCCAAGTGAATCAAGATTTGTGCCTGTGTCATTGGCAAGCACAAGTGCCTCTGGATTTGAAATTGATTGATTATCATTCATATAAAACTTTAGGTAGACTGGCACGTATTTATCATTTTTATCATTTGTCGTTTTGGCATACGCAACGACTTGCGCCATAACAGAAGAATCACGCGGGGAGCCCACTGCTGCGATGCTTGGGATTTTTTCCCATGTGTTTAAAGAAGAAGGCACAGAGCCCACGATATGCAGAATACCGAGGTAATTATTTTTTATAATATTATTGATGTCGTCCCCTTCTACTTTTTTTGCGTCACTCCATTTAGTGCCGTTCCAGTACCTCCACTGCAAAAAATTCTTATGAGTAGGCGAATTTGGGTCGCTATACGAATACAACACCAATGGGAAGTTACCTCGCAATATAACAATCTTTGAAACAAAGTAATTCGCCGAATTTGAGGTACCAGAACCAGACGATGGAATACGTTCGCCCATGTCATAATTATCATCACGAGGGTCTGTAGAAATGGCAGAAAGCTGGCCCGTTGATTTATCTATTTGTAATTGCCTCACCCAAAACTTTTTTACATTTCGGACGCCTGCGGTTCCCTCACCTGATGCGGGTGTACCCCAATACCCATCGCCAGGCTTATTCCAATCCTTAATATTTTGATCAGGGCAACGATTCCATGTATATCCATCACCCCCACCGGGACAATGACCACCACGAAATGCTGAATATGAGGTCCAAATTCTTAAATTAGAATTAACAAGTGTTGCCGCAACACTTGGATGATCAGCGCCAAGCCCGCCACCATAACAAATACCTGTGTTGCAAGCAAACACGCCTTGACTTGAAATCATCGCTGCACTTCTTGTAAACGCCCGTGTTTGACCAATTTCATCAAATGAATAATCGGTGGAATCATACACAATAGTATCAATATAAACCGATCCACTTACGTTGTGAGTCGACGTCAGACTGTCACAAGCAGTATCATATTCTTTAAATGTCGTAATACTTGGATATTGTTTGGGAGGTTCTGGATTAATGGGGTTAATATAATTTGAACTGCCACACGCTATGGTATGTGCAAGTACAATATATGTTTTCTTTGCAGAGGAGTCATACACAGTTGAAACGTCAAAACCTAAAAAACCAACTCCACCATCTTGTGCAAACGTACCTTGGCTAATAGAACCGTCCCTGTGCTCATCTACATACCACTGGCCTTTGTTGGCCACTGGCGGTTGTGTCCATGTCACCCCGCCGTCACGGGAATAGTACAGTTCGATTTCATAGCGATTTAAATTTGTAACACCACCGTTTCCAAATGATGTTTTTGCTTTAGCGAGCATGGCCACCATAGAGCCGTCAGCGAGCGTAAAAAAATTTGTGGCGGTTGAAGGGCCGGTTATGCTTTTTGACGGTATAGTGGCTCCCGAAGTCGATACGTCAGGGGCTTCATGCAATAATTCAACGCAGGTGCCATCACCTCCGCGCAAACATGGCTCTTCAGCGTGTGCTGGCGCTGGCAGGGCGAAGAATACAAAAAGCAAAAAACCGGCAAAGATTCCCGGTATCACAAGAGTAAGTTTATGCCAATTGTTCATTCTCATACGCGTATGAGGTGTATCTTAGTTGTCGGCGAGCAGGTAACTCATCACTGCCCGCACATACAAGTCGGTGCCCGAGGTGTTTTGCAGAGTAACATTTTTTGCCCCCGGGTCGTAACTCACTGTAATATCTTTAGCCGGACTAAATACGGTTCCATTTCCTTCAACGACATCTATCGAAATAAAGGTTTCATTAGAAGCCAAGTTCGTGAGCTCATATGATAAGTCATGCGCGGGGACTGAAATATTTGTTGTCACGCCAAAACTTTTGAACGCGATGCCTTTTGACAAAGGAGCATCGCCTTCTTGCATGTTATACAGCGATTCGACGCGATATAAATTTTCGCCATTACCATTAAGCGCTCCAGTTAAGATACCAGCAGCACTATCCTTGTCCATCACAATAAAGTCTCCGTCAAAAAAGCCTGCGGTACCATACTCGGTGCAAAAACCGGTAGAGCCACCAGACACGTTACAGGACTGAGCTTTTAACGCAATAGCGCCACCATTTGCGACCGCTTCAACGCCGTAATATCCCTGTCCGTAGATGCCAGACTTCCCTGCTACGGATGTCTCACCAAATAATCCTGTACCAGTATCTTGCAAAATATTTACTGCCGGTCTACTGCTTGATGTTTCCATAACACATACCTGCGAATTGGTACTGCTGCACGTTGTGCCTAATTTTGCTTGTGACCCCTGAATGCTGAAAGTGGTCCCGTCGGATGCATCGGTTGGCGTTTTATCAACGACAACATCCGTGGGCTTTCCGCCATCTTGCGGTTTTGAAAGTGCGCTTCCTTTGATATACAACGTCTCATTGTCCGGCAAGTCGCTTTCTGAACTAATGCCGACGCCAAGCGCAGAATTAATTGCCTGGGGGGCGTTAGAAGTTGAAAGCGGAACCTCTAAGGTTGTTCCCTGCCCCGGTTCAGTGAAACTTTGCGCAAACACCAAAGACCCGCCTGCGAATAGCACGCTTGCAACGATGATGAGCAGATAGATGTGGGATCGTTTTATCGACATAAAAACGTTGTGAACCTCAAATTATTTTTTTAATAGTTAGTCTTCCCCCCGCCTGAGCCACAGCAATATCCAGTCTTTTGATTACAGGTACAGCCACCACCACCTGAAGTCGGATCTAAGGTGATAATAAATGACTGACGATGGTCACCCATCAGATTTGCCCGTAGCGTGCATAAACCCGCATTAGTGGCACTATAACTAAAGGTAGAGTTTAACGTGCACGTTTGCGCGTTCGGATCACACGTTGAGTTGGTGTTGACGGGACCGGTAAGGTATAACGTTCCGCAATTACCCGTTAAACTGCCAGCGCTGGTATCACCGATCAAATAGTTGGTTCCGGCGGCAAGCGCGTCATAATCGACAACATGTTCATTTGAACAATCAAGTGTTGTACAGAATGAATAAATTCGGCGTTCTGTCTGGAATCCAGTTACCGTAGCACTCTTAGTCCCGGTTGTGTCTTGTGTCTGAGTAAAGGTAATGTTGTTTCCTTTCCCCTGATAAATCTGTATAGTCTGTTGTGCGGCGGTCGAGACCCCGTTAGATCTCCAGGTCGCAGTAACGGTACGGCCACCGGCAGTTACGGAATTTGGTGCGGTATAGGTAATATCCGGCGTCTGATTGTCAGTTTGATAAGCTGCTGATCCGCCGGTCAAGCTTTCGCCGGATACTGAGCCCGTGGTCTGCAACGACCAAGTGAAATCATTTGATATCGGCGGCGGAATACCAAGCGCGGTCGCACGCAACACCACGGTCTTGCTGACTCCAATAGACGCTGCCCCGCCAGAGGTGATATCCACCTCATTAACGCTTGCGGCGATGCTGATCTGCGGCAACAGCGAAAAGCTCTTTTCTTGATACAAAACATTTGGATGCGAATTAATCGCCGCCCGAACAGTCGTATTCCATGAGGAGCCGCTGTCGATTGTTTCCGGAGATGTATAGCCTCCGGTACTTGAAATTTTTTCGTCGCCATTAGATGTTTTTACCGACCAGGTAATCGGATTTGCCTGTGTACAAGCCGTATCGCTTGACGGGCATGAAATGGATACAGCAAACGGGAAGTCTTGATGGCCAATGAGAACGTAATTCGGGTCCGAGCCGATACCGGGTGCCTTTGTGAAGGTAATGTCATATAAATCAATTCTCTGCAAAGCCGATAAAGACGAATCAGCAATCCACGTTGCTTTTAGCCAAACCGTATTACCAGATGCGGGAAGTGTGGTTGGTGGAGTGTAAATTGTTGTGGCGCCAGATTCACCGACGGTTCCGCAGTCTAAACAAACCGCAGGGGTAGGATCAGTCTCGGGATTTCCAGTATACAGCTTCCACAGGAATTGGCCTCCCTCGAAACCGCCGCCGCCGATTGTTCCTCTAAACGTGGTCGGCGTTCCGCTGCCTACAAGCGCAAGCGCTGGATCAACCGGATTTCCTGCTGCATCAACAATAGCCGCCGTAAGCTGCTGATGATAATACATCAAAATAACGAGGTTTTCGTCGCTTGTGCCTTTCTCAACGGTAAGCGTACCACTAGCTGTATCGTAATTGATTGCACCCACATCGGTTGTAGTCGAATCATATGGCGACGCTCCCACCATGACACTCATGGAAATAAATGTTGCGCCATCAGGAAGAGCGTTGGCTTCGCTCCAACTAAGCGGGGTACCAGTAAAATCAGTGCTTTCAATATCGAAAGTTTTAACCGAGATGCCTTTCGCGGCGCTGGTTGTGCTTGCGTCATTCATCGTCCATGTGCGAACAATGCCACGGCCGTCGCCCTTAATCACGCCGGTCACGACAACATTGCCGATAAATTGCGCTGCGTTTCCACACACTGCTATATCAGAATCAGAAGAACCGGGACAATTTGCCTGCTTTGCATACACACCTGCTCCGTTTCCGTTTACATTAATCGCGTCTCCTCGAACGCCCGCACTAATTGAACCGCCGGGCACCTGAATTGTCTGACCGAACACTGCTTTTGCGTTCTCGCTAAGTGTCTTCACGTCTACTGCATCGCTTGCAGAAGAATGAGCGTATATCGCTGGGCCCGCCGTGCTTTGTACAGTGAATTTGCCATTGGTTACCGCAGTGCCCGAATTCACATGATGCGGCAATTGAGAAACCACCACCTGCCATGCCGGCGACGCCTGCCTGTCAAAATAAGTATTTCCTTGAATAAATATGTTGCCTCCGCCGGTTGCCCCTGTCTCTCCGATTACGACGCCGTTATTTACCACATCAAGCATTGGATCCCCGGATGTAGGAATATCGGCAGAACCTATGCGCAACTGGCCTGATCTGGCTTGAGCGTCGCCTGAATCGGCAATAAAATCCAATACATTATTCTTCGGCGCCTGGTCAGACGGCTCGATAAATCCTCGTGCTTGAACAAAAGTTGCAATAGAAAAAACCATGGCCACACCAACCACCCAAATCAAGAGAGAGCGCAAATTGTGTAATGGTTTTTTCATAAACTAGTAGTTTTTCGAGAAAATCGTGTTATTCAATTTGTTTGCCGGTATTAATATTGTTTGCCGCTAGTATTGCAACAGGGATCGCATTTTGGTCCGTTTGGACAGCTTGAACAATTATAGCAACTAGTGCTTGTACATCCGGTTACAGTCACATCAATGCTTTTCTCTTCACGCAAGTCAGATGGATTTCGCGCATACAGAGTAAATGGCGATCCTGAATTGCATGAATCTGAATAAAAGGTAACGTCCGTAACATTACTGGTGTCGCTTGGATATGAAATCGCTTTTACACGCGAACTTCCGCCTTTTAGAGTTGGGTTGGTAGACACTGCCTGGTCAGTAGAATAATAAAGGTTGTCGGAAACCGGAACTGTCGAATTAAGCTGATAGGCAGTTGAAGCCAGCGCTATAACCGCGTCTTTTAAATCTTCACCGAAATCTACCTTAACCGGAACTGAAATATTCGTATTGCGGCCTCCGCTTGTGTTGCTCACAACAAGAGTAGACACGTAAATATCCTTACTTTTCACTAACTGGACTGAAGCAGGGTAGTCGCCAGACGGCGGCGTCCAGGTAAGCGTGATAGTGTGCTTGCCTAATACGGTGCTCCTGAAAATCCCGGGAACATCCTGGCCACCAAGGCAGCCATCGCAGACTAACGTATCATTGGTTGGTGGTTCATTATAGCCGAACAAATTCGAGTTGACATTCAAATCTAAGCCAGTAGCTACCGTGTTACTCTCTGTACCTGCCAGCTGGCCGTCAGTGTCAGTTGCGTATGTGGTTTGGATGTCTAAGTGCGGAACTAGATACAGGGTGACAAGTTTTTCTGTTTCTGGATTGCCTACTGGCGATATGCTTATTGGTGCGGTAATGCTCCGAGCACCCAACGCGGTCGCATTATCAAGCACAATATCTGGTGCTCGGTAGTCTCCACTTGAATCCACATCTTCAACACTACGTGTACTTTCCCCTTCTGGAATTACAAGTGCAAAGGTCAGCTCAGAAACAGTACCAACACCAGATGGAGTTTTATACGTGACAGGAATATGCACTCTCGGAACCAAGTTGCCTTCTGCATCATTGCTTCCTGCATCATATTCTGCAACGATTGGCGTGGCCGGTGTTTGAATATCTATAACCTTCAGGTTGATGGTGCGCGTTACATCGCTCGATCCACCCCAGGTAATCTTGATCGGATCCTGCCACGTAGCATCTCCTGAATAACTTGCTGGAAATTTATAATAAATACTTCCATCTGTGGTGGTAATAGATCCGCTATTTGGCGGTACACAATTTACCGCGACCCCGTCTGACTGTTTTTGACAAATTTGCCCTTTCGGTTTTAGGGTGTCAAACTTCCAGTCAAATGTGGTTGACTGACCTGCACCAACATTCGCCTTCAATTCGTATAAACCGCCGCCCGTGAAAATGACCGGCTGAGTATTATTCACTGAAAACACACCATCTGTCGTCGGATGCTCCACGGTAATGCTTAATGTATTTTCTATGTGCGCAAAGACTTTTGCCTCATATACGGTATTGGAGCTGTTTATGAACGTGAGGGCTGATGGCGTCATGGTAGCGGTTACCGGGATACTTGAATTGAGCAACGTATAATCTGCCGCGCCTTGTGCACGTATAAAAACAGTAAATGACCTGATGCGCTGACCTGGCTCTAATGACAAATCAACAGTGGTGGTCTTAGTGTTTTCTGTGGGAGGATTATTTGCTTCTACGGTAATTGGAACTTTGTTGCCCCACACGCCTAACCCACGGCCTCCCTGGGAAACCGTAAGCGATGAATCATTAATACTGGACACGCGATAGAGCCCAGAGGCATTGCCCTGAATATATCCACCAGTCACAACCACGTTGCCCCAGAAAAGTCCGGCCGGGGCTCCGGTCTCGTTTGAAAACCCGGCTACGCCACGACTGTATTTATCGACTGATTTTCCGTAGACAGCCACACTATTCGGGTTAACCGCCAATCCAAAAATGCCTGCTTTTTTGTTGGTGGTATCCTCTGTAATACCGGTGACTCCGTTTCCGGCTGTGCTTGTGGCATATACAGCACCATTAAGATATTCGTCGTTTAACTGAGAATAAACGGCTAATTTTGAATTTAAATTATTTGAACCAACAATCCCATTGGTCCCAATTCCCACATAATCTTTGTTTACATCCGCAACAAATGCCGGGTAACTCTCCCCAATGGTATCGAAACCGCATGCCGGTTCTAATAGAGGGTCCCCATTTCCATCGACATATTGACAAGTACCAAGAGCCGCTATTAAAAGATCACCCTGCCCATGAATATCACCAAAAACCTCAAAAGCTGAGGCAATGTCTATCGTCGCCGCGCTTCCAACCCGAAAGCTACCCTCTTTTACCTGTTTGCCGTCTGTATCGTTAATGCGGATTAAATCCGGCACATTTGACGAATTAGTATCTTGGCCGGGAGCACCCGTCTGCTGGGCATAAGATTTAATGGAAAATAAGCCAAATATCATAAAAACCGCCATACTAAGCATGAGGATATCCCGAACTAACTGTTTTTTTGTTTGGCCTCCCATTTTATAGACAATTTTACGATAGATGGTATACTTACCCCGAAAGAAAACTGGCGAAACGTCTTCTCTATTCTAACACTAATACACGCATATGTCTACACCAGATTTTAAAAATTACTACATCATCGGCCTCATCCTCGTCCTGCTCTTTGGCGTTGGCGTTGGATACCAACTGGCAACAGTTTTTCAAAATAACAACAGCTCTCAAGTGGCAACCACAAACGAAAATGGTATACCAAACAATGCGGTACTTTCTGATCAGACTCCAATCGCGCAGCCAGAAATTTACATTCGCACAGGTCAAGTAGAATCTATCAACCCAAGTGAGGTAAGTTTTTCAACCTACGTCCAAAACTCGGATTCGAACTACTCAAAAGTGACGATGACGGCAAAAATTACAGGCGAAACCACGTTCACAAAAATCAATCTCCGCGATGACACAAGCAAAGAGGAAACGATCACGGTAAACGACGTTCCTGTCGGGAGCGAAGTGGCAGTTGCTTCAGCAGAAAATATATATGGTAAAACTACCTATACCGCTTCAAGCATTCAATTACATCAAGAATAATTAATCACCACACACGATATGACAGCACTTTATATAATCATCGCGGTTGTCGTTATTGCAATCATCTGGGTCATCAAAATGTACAACGGTCTTATTCGTCTGAAAAACCAGACGCAGGAGGCGTGGTCAGATATTGATGTCCAGCTCAAACGACGATACGACTTGATCCCGACCCTAGTTAACACAGTCAAAGGATACGCAACGCACGAGCGTGAATTATTTGAAAAGGTCACAGAAGCTCGTTCGCAAGCTATGCAGGCGCAAGGCCCTGCTGAAAAGGGCAAGGCAGAAAATATGCTTGCTGGCACCCTGAAGTCATTATTCGCGGTTGCTGAAAATTACCCGAACCTGAAAGCAAACGAAAACTTCGCGAAATTGCAAGACGAACTCACTGATACGGAAAATAAGATCCAGGCAGCGCGACGCTTTTATAACGGAAACGTCCGTGACTTCAACACGAAAATCCAGAGCTTCCCAACCAATACTATCGCCGGAATGTTCAACTTCAAACAATTTGAATTTTTTGAGCTTGAACAACCCGAGGCCAAAGAACCGGTTAAAGTCGAATTCTAAACAAAACACAAAAGCCCGAATTCCAAGAAAATCGGGTTTTTGTTATACTTTGAATTATGACAACCTATGACAGTATTCGGTCAAACAAACGCAAATCGGTCTTTCTGATCGTTATCTTCATCATTATTATTTTGCTTATCGGCTGGGCAGTCAGCGTTTTCGATAGCCGAGTTTCAGCCTATGGTATTGTCTTTTTTGCGGCCGTTATCTCAATAAGTAGCGCGCTAATTGGCTATTATGGCGGAGCGAGCATCGCGCTTACCGCGAATCGTGCCCGAGAAATTCAGAAAGAAGACAACCCCTATCTCTACCGCATGGTAGAAAACTTATGCATTGCTTCTGGGCTCCCTGTCCCTCGTGTCTATGTTATTGACGACCCCGCAATTAATGCATTTGCGACCGGACGAGACCCCCAACATGCCTATATCGCTGTGACGACAGGTGCCTTAGGAAAACTGGAAAATGAGGAACTTGAGGGTGTGCTTGCACATGAACTTTCCCATATCCAAAACTATGACATCCGTTTTCTGACTCTTGTCGTAGTGCTTGTCGGAACCATCGTATTAATATCAGATATTTTCTTGCGCGCGCAATTTTTTGGATTCGGTGGACGACGACGAAGCAGTGGCGGTAATAGCGGCGGCAATCTGGGGATGATTCTGCTCGCGATCTCGTTAGTCTTACTCATTCTCTCCCCTATCATCGCACAGCTTATAAAGCTCGCAATCTCAAGAAAACGCGAGTATTTAGCCGATGCCTCAGGAGCACTGCTCACCCGATATCCGCAGGGGCTGGCAAATGCATTGCGGAAAATCGAACATGATGATCTGAAAATGCAACACGTATCGAATGCCACCGCACACCTCTATATTGCCAATCCATTCGGAGCAGCCCACATAAAAGGCGGCATGGCAAAACTTTTCTCAACCCATCCACCAATTGAAAAACGCATTGCCGCTTTAGAGAAAATGGGCGGCGGCCCGCAAGGATAAATTCTCTCTTAATTTTTTTGCTCCGCCTCATGGGCGGGAAGAACAAATCCGTCCATTGCAAAAAAACCAGAAAAAACGGATCGAGAGCGAATGAATAACTCCCCACCGCACAGTATGCGATGGGGAGTTTACTTGCTATGCGTCAACCGCATCAACGAGAGCGTCGACGAGTGCACCGACATACTGTGCGAGCGTCATTTCATAGGTAAGCATTACGCTCGCCCCGAGAGTGTCCCGAACGAGATCACTCGCCACGGTGCAGAAAAAATCAAAATCGTATTGTAATTGAGCCGTCAAGTGCCTGTTTAGTTAACAGTCAAGACTGACACGTTAGGCGTTGACACCGGTTGAACCCCCCCATCCGTTGAAGACAGTCTTTAAACCCCCTTTTAAGACAGTCTTTAAACCCCCTTTTAAGACAGTCTTAAAAGGGCAAAAGAAGACAGTCTTTGGATTCGGGGTTTGAATAAGTATTAACGCGGTTGGGGTGAGTTTAGTTTTTTATTTCAAATAAATGTGTCGCTGGACGACGGTTAAT